>Ga0307507_10000509_pt1 | contig 81904 bp, 75 predicted proteins | sample 7_EM_MG_FD_207223 | JGI IMG/M metagenome (GOLD analysis project Ga0307507, IMG submission 207223) | Populus trichocarpa ectomycorrhiza microbial communities from riparian zone in the Pacific Northwest, United States - 7_EM | ecosystem: Host-associated > Plants > Roots > Unclassified | place...
TTCATCGGCATGTAATACGGGTTGTTCAGCTAACCGATCCTTTAATTCCTCTATAAACCCATTCAAGTTGGCTGAATATCGTTGGTTCATCGCTACCAGGCTAGCCTCATTGATGCGATGCCTCAGTAAATCTTCAAACAGTTCTGCCGTGCGCCTATAGGGCAATAGCTGGTAATTACTGAGATATACCGCCAGTTTTTGTATCCCTTTACCATACTGTACGCCTAAACTGTTACAATAAAATTAGACATACTAATCCGTAGTTTATAATTCATTTTAAAATTGAAATTATTGTGCACCCAATTGAGAGTATAGTGCAAATGCCCGATGCAGGTCGCAGCTAACTTAGCTTAACCAATTAAAAAATAAAACCATCATGAGTGTAGCCCAAAGACCATCCTTTAAGGATAAATACGACAATTTTATTGGCGGCAAGTTTGTTGCGCCTGTTAAAGGCGAATATTTTGATAACATATCGCCCATAGATGGCAAGGTTTTTACCAAAGCCGCCCGGTCAACCAAAGAAGATATTGAAGCAGCTGTTGATGCTGCCACAGAGGCATTTAAAACCTGGAGTAAAACCGCAGCAACTACCCGCAGCAACTTATTGCTTAAAATTGCGCAGATAATTGAAGATAATTTAAGCCACCTGGCTACCGTAGAAACCATCGACAACGGTAAAGCCATCCGCGAAACCATGGCAGCCGATTTGCCGCTGTGTGTTGACCACTTTCGTTATTTTGCAGGCGCCATCCGTGCCGAAGAAAGCAGTATATCTGAACATGACGAGTTTACTGTAAGTATTAACTTGCAGGAGCCCCTTGGCGTAGTTGGCCAAATTATTCCCTGGAATTTTCCCTTACTAATGGCCACCTGGAAAATAGCACCTGCCTTAGCAGCCGGCTGTTGCGTGGTGGTAAAGCCTGCCGAACAAACCCCTACCAGCATTATGGTGCTAATGGAACTCATAGGCGATGTTTTGCCTGCCGGAGTATTAAACGTTGTTACCGGGTTTGGTCCCGAGGCAGGTAAACCGCTGGCTACCAACCCGCGCATTAGTAAAGTAGCTTTTACCGGCGAAACCACAACAGGCAGGTTGATTATGCAATATGCCTCAGAGAATTTAATTCCCGTCACTATGGAGCTGGGCGGTAAATCGCCAAACATCTTCTTTGAGTCTGTTGGCGATGCCGACGATGAGTTTTTTGATAAAGCAGTGGAAGGCGCTGTATTATTTGCCTTAAACCAGGGCGAGGTTTGTACCTGCCCGTCACGCATGCTGGTGCATGAAAATATTTATGACAAATTTATTGAAAGGGTAATAGCCCGAACAAACGCCATCATTATGGGGAACCCATTAGATTCAACTACGATGATGGGGGCACAGGCATCTAATGATCAATATGAAAAAATTCTGAGCTACCTGGATATCGGTAAAAAAGAAGGAGCAGAGGTGCTGGCTGGTGGCGGCGCACAAAAATTGCCTGATGAGTTAGGCGGCGGTTATTATATTCAGCCAACTATTTTTAAGGGGCATAATAAAATGCGTATTTTCCAGGAAGAAATTTTTGGCCCGGTTGTATCCGTTACAACCTTCAAAACTACCGAAGAGGCTATTGAAATTGCCAACGATACCCTTTACGGCCTTGGTGCCGGTGTGTGGACGCGCGATGCTCACGAAATTTACCAGGTGCCCCGCGCCATACAGGCAGGCCGGGTTTGGGTTAATAATTATCATGCTTACCCTGCGCACGCGCCCTTTGGTGGTTACAAAAAATCGGGCTTTGGCCGCGAAAATCATAAAATGATGCTGAACTACTACAGGCAAACCAAAAATATGCTGATCTCCTATAATAAGAACAAACTGGGTTTCTTTTAGCCTGGTAATGTTAAAGGCGACCGCAAAATGTTTGGGATTTTGCGGCGCCTTTTATTAGTTTTTAACAAATCAAAAAGCGAAGGAAAGTGCGATTCCCCTCTCGAGAGTAATGGCGCTAACTTAACACATTGATGAAGTATAAAAAATATCGAACATCGAATATTGAACTCCGAATGATGAAGTAAAGTCCTTCGAAATTCATTATTCGACATCGGATATTCGACATTATTTACATTAAGTTAGTGACATTACTCTCAAGAGGGGAATTGAAAACAATAATCCCACCATGACTAAAAGAGTATCCATTACCTCCGAAGCGGAAAAAGTAATAGCCGAACTGAAAGCCCGGTTTGGCGAATTGATGTTTCACCAAAGTGGCGGCTGCTGCGATGGCTCATCGCCCATGTGTTTTGAAAAGGGCGATTTTAAAATTGGCAGCAGCGATGTAAAAATTGGAGAGGTTGCAGGCTGCGAGTTTTTCATGAGCATTAATCAGTTTGAATACTGGAAGCACACACACCTTACACTTGATGTTACCCCCGGCCGCGGCAGCAGTTTTTCTATCGAAATTCCAATGGGGATAAGGTTTATTATCCGTTCAAGGTTGTTTACCGACGAGGAACTGGGCGATTTGGAGCCAGTTGAGTATTTTGAATCGTAATCCGGCGTTTTACTTTCCTTTTGTTCATTGCGTTGTCTCCTGTTTTTAATTGATAAGCGGCACCGGAGCCTTTACCAGTTTAGTATATTTATCATCCAACGCGTTTACCGGCACGGTGATGCTTAGTGCATTTATAGCAAAGTAATTCACCGATACATAATCGTATCCACTAAACGGTCCGTAATGATCGCCTCCCGAATCTTTCAGGATAAAAAATAGTTTGCCGCCTTTGCTTTTGGCAATGCCTACAATATGAATGAGGTGATCGTCCTGCGTTACCAGGGTTTCAAATAACTGCTGTCTTAGCGGAACGCTATACGCCATCTCTGTTGTATCGGCGCTGCCCACCCGGTAAAAACGTTTATCTTCAAACAGGGCGTAGCCTGCTTTACCGCAATTCCAGCCGTTGTTGCTTACATCCATATCAACTACCAGCGATTGGCCTTTTTCAATGGTTGTTTTGGCAATGGCTATCAACTCATCCAACGGCACATTCAGGTAATTTTCGCGCAGCAAAAAGTTATCCGGAATTTCCAGCGGAAAATTTTCGTAAAATGGATGGTGCGTAAACGAGGTTATGGTAGCATATTGCTGCCTGTTAAACTTTAAAACCTCCTTTGCAAAGCTAAGCGGAGTATACTCTTTACCCTCCCAGGTAAATTTTGCCGGCGGGATGCCCACAATATCGTCATGCTTTTTAATAAAACCGGCCAGCCAGTTGGCATCAATGGGCTTTGTTTTAAGTACCGAATCAAGGTAATTTTTCAGGATTTCGTCGGTTTGCTTGTTGCTTTTATCTGAAAATTCGACTCCTTTTTTGCGTACGTAAAACTCGTTCGGGATAGCGCCGTATTTTTCTATCCCGTACATGGCATCATGTGCCAGGCCGCCGGCTTCAAATAAACTTGTGCCGTTTGACAGGATATAACGCTTTGCTTTTTCAATGAACAGGTTACGCGATGTATATAACTCCGAAATGTCGATGTCTTTTTTATCATTAGCTATCGCTGCCGATTCAACAAGCGAGGTAGTTGAAAACGACCAGCAGGTATTGGTGCCGCCCTGGTATTTTACGGTACCCGCAGTAATTTTTTTAATGGTTATAGGTTGCTGCGCATATGCGCAACCAAAAGCAGCAGCAAATAACAGGGATAAGCAATATTTTCTCATCTTATAGGAATGGTGAACCACTAAAATAGAAATAAATTTTGATTGGGCGATGAGCCCTGGCCGATAATATCAATCCCTTGGCATCCTTTTTAAATACTTGTTTAATCGGTTTGCAATACAAGATTTATATTAACTAACAGCGGGCGCCGGCAGGGTAAAATAAAAACAAGTACCGTTTGCCAATTCGTCATCATCTACACCAATAATACCACCATGCCTGATGATGATTTCCGCGCTTAAAAATAAGCCTATGCCAAATCCCGGTATGTTTTGTGGCGTTGATGTTGCCCGGTAAAATTTTTGGAACACTTTGTGATGTTCACTTTTGGGCAGGCCGATGCCGAAATCTTTAACCTGTACTTTAACCTCTTTGTCATTTGCCCCGATGTATACCACTATACTGGTACAACCCGGGGAGTATTTAACGGCGTTATTAACCAAATTGGTTAGCACCTGGGCAATACGGTATCTATCGGCAAATACAAGGTTTTTATCATTTGTGGCAGCCACCCGAATATTGTATTCGGGATTTATCAGCATAGCGTTGGCAGCAATTTCTTCGCCAAGGGCGTTTAAATCGAATGAATCTTTAGCCAGTTTAATGTGGTTGGATAAGTTTGCCGGATCGGCCATTTCATTGAGCAACCTGGTAATCCTTTCTACCGAACCAAGGGCCCGTTTGGCAACCTGGGTAATTTTTTCATCGCCTATGCCGGCAATAAACCTATCTAATAATTGCAAATAGCCTTTAACTGCCGACAAGGGTGTTTTAAGCTCGTGCGTGGTCACATTAAAAAGTTCATCCCTTAAAAGCTCCAGGTCTTTCTTCTCCGTGATATCAACCATGGTGCCTATAATGTGGGAGGGGGTCGCCGAATCAAATAGTACCGTTCCCTTTGCATCAATCCAATGAATGGTATTATCAGCATGCCTTACCCTATATTGCAGGCTATAAACACCCGCAGCAGATTGAATTGCTTCAATAATTGCTTCGGGCATTAGCGGCCTGTCATCGGGCAGAATACAGTTTAGCAGCTTATCATAATCCAATGTTTCGTTTTCGCCAATGCCGATGTTTGTTTTGCATTTTGAAGTGCAGTTTAAGGCATAATTGCTAAGGTCAAGCTCCCAAAAACCTAATTGAACCTGGTCAAGCGCTATCTTCAGATGCTCCTGGGTTACCTTGATAGACGGTTCTTTATAGGCTAACAATGACGACATAATTGTTACGTTGATAATTGGATAAGGCTAACAAGTTAAGCAATAGCTTTTGTATTTAATGTAATTTGTTTAAGACTCTATGTATTTAAGGGCAAGCTAAAGCAAAAGCGACTGCCGTTACCCAGTTCGCTTTCAATGCTGAAAATGCCGTTATGTTTTTTAATGATCTCTGCTGCAATGTAAAGGCCCAAACCTACACCCTGGTAAAGCATAGCTGTTTTGCTCACCCGGTAAAATCGCTGAAACAACTGGTCTATATCTTCTTTGGCTATTCCAATTCCAAAATCTTCCACAATTACCATCACCCTGCCCGCTGCTATTTCGGCTTTAACCAATATTTTATCGGCCTTGGGTGAATATTTGATTGCATTATTCAATAGGTTCACTATTACCTGTTCTATCCTGAACTGGTCGCCCAGGTATTTTATATTGATGGAGTTTTCCAGTAAAATCCTGTGCTTGTCCGCAGTTAGCTGCACATTGCCAATACTATGGGTAAGGGCATCTGTAAAATCAAATTCGGCGATATTTAAATCTATCAGTCCCGCATTTATGCGGGTAACATCCAGTAAATCTTCAATTAGCCGCTCCAATCGTTTAATGCTGTGGTTGGCATTTAAAATAAATGCATAGGTTTTGTCGGCTTTATCGGCTGTTTTTTCCAATAGTTGGTTGATGGCCTTAATATTGGTTAGCGGGGTTTTAAATTCATGGCTTACCATATTAAAAAACTCATCTTTTTTGGCCTCGGCAGCAGCACGTCTTACTTTTTCTTGCTTCTGCAACTGTATTTCCCTGTTGGCGATAATGAGTTCGGCAACACGTTTGCCATTTTCTTCGTCCTGGAAATCAAGTTCCTTAAGAGCAGCAAGCAGTTCGGCGGCGCGCTTTTCTTTTTCCTCATCCTGTAAATCAAGTTCAATATTTGCTATAATGAGTTCGGCGGCACGCTTGCCTTTTTCTTTGTTTTGGTAAACCAGTTCTTTATTGGCTATAATTAGTTCGTTGGCCCGTTTTTCCTTTTCCTGGTTCTGAAAAAGAAGTTCTTTATTGGCAATGATCAATTCATTTGCCCGTTTTTCCTTTTCCTGGTTTTGAAAAATCAGTTCGGTATTGGCTATGATTAATTCAGCGGCCCGCTTCTCTTTTTCCTGATTTTGAAAAATTAGTTCAGTATTGGCCAGTATCAACTCTGCAGCCCGTTTCTCTTTTTCCTCATTTTGAAAACTGAGCCGGGCATAGGCAATTACCAGTTCGGCGGCACGTTTTTCTTTTTCTTCGTTCTGTAAATCAAGCTCTTGGTTGGCAATAAGCAATTCTTCGGCGCGTTTTCTTTTTTCAATATTTTGAAAACCAAGCTCAATATTTGCAACAATTAGTTCGGCAGCCCGTTTTCCTTTATCCTGGTTTTGCAGTTCGAGTTCTATAAGGGCATGGTTTAAATCTGCGGCAAGTTTTTCGTTTTTCTGGTGTTGGGTTACCAGTTCCTTGTTGGCAATATTTAATTGTTCCGATAACTTACTTATTTCCATAACACAGGGGCGGCAATACCATTATTAAAACGAGATACCAACGCCGTCCGGACAGGTAGATATTTGTAAAATATAGTAAGCTGATTTTGAGTTGCTAAACTAAAAAAAACCGGATCAATGCAATAGTACAGATAAAAGCCGGAATTGTTTTTGGAAAACAAAGGGAAAAAAGCCAATAGGTAAGTTAATATAGAAGCCGACGGGAATCACAGGTTTAAAAATCGACCTTTTTGGCGGGTTAGCCCCGCTATGATGCATTATTTAAATGTGGTACCCTAATAATAAAATAACAATTTGATAAAATAGTGAATGCCAGCTACCTGCTTAGCTGCACTATATTTGGCGTTAAATTTAATCGCTGCATTGTTTTATAAGAATCTGTACGCTGGCTGGTTTTTATTGGTTGCGCAGTAATCAGATGCAAAGGTAAATACGGCAATGGCTTAAAGTGTCAAAATAAATTTCCAAATGGCCATATTAAGGCATTTTTAGACTTTTAAAGAATTTGCCCGGTAGTAGGAAGCCTTTACCTTTGCCATCTATTGCAAAGCAAGAGTTGTTATGAGGGCTATAAAAACTGTACCGACGAGCACTGTTTGCAGGGTGGAGGTCCGTTCAAATAGGCGGCTCTAAGCCACAGCAATGATTTTGTATGACAAAGCGGAATGAAAAAGTGCGTAACGATCGTTAAAAGTTAAAATAGAATGACATGATAAAAATGGTTGTTTTTGATATGGCTGGTACTACTGTTGATGAGGATAATGTGGTGTATAAAACGCTTCGGACAGCTATAAACGAGGCTGGCTATAACTTTAGCCTTGATGAGGTATTAACGCAAGGTGCAGGTAAAGAAAAACGGCAGGCCATAAAAAGTATATTGCAGGTTTATGCAGGCATTGATGATGATATTTTAGTTGACAGTATTTACGCAAACTTTATAACACAATTGGCCGATGCTTACGATGCGCTGGAAGTATTGCCGCAACCAAATGCTACAGACTTATTCGGCGCTTTAACTGAAAGGGATATTATTGTAGTTTTAAATACCGGTTACAACCGTGAAACTGCAGAATCATTGGTTAACAAATTAGGCTGGGAAGAAGGTGTAGAGTTTGACTTGCTGGTTACCGCTACCGATGTAGATAAAAATCGCCCCAGCCCGGATATGATTTTGTTTGCCATGAAGTATTTTGGTATAACTGACGGTGCAGAAGTAGCAAAAGTTGGCGATTCCATCATTGATATTGAAGAAGGCCGCAACGCGGGTTGCTTACTGAATGTTGGTATTACTACGGGGGCGCACACTTTGCAGCAATTGCAATCGGCCAACCCCGAAGGCATTATTGATAATTTACTGGAGCTGCTGCCGCTGGTGGATGAGCTTGAGTAAAAACTTTGTTTCTCGAAAAAACGGGGTCTATGTTCAATCCCTTGAAGCATGGGCTACCCTAAGGAAAGGGCGGGAAATCTTGAACGTGCTCATTCTTAAACCATTGTTTTGATAGAGGATATTCACGGTTTTTCGCTTTGCTCAAAAGATAGCTTCTCCTTTGCCAGCCCCGCGCACCAAAAATACCTGCACCTTTCAACAAAGCAGTTTGAGCTTTACAACAAAATGTAGCCCCAATGTTCTCCCGATATTTGTATCAATAAACAAATAAAAAGAGACATGGAAAAAATATGGTTTATAACAGGCAGTTCCCGCGGATTGGGACGCAGCCTTACAGCGGCAGTATTAGCCAAAGGCGATAAAGTAGCAGCTACAGCCCGTAACCCGGAGCAATTGAAAGATCTTGTTGAAGAATATCCCGATCAAATTTTAGCACTTAAACTTGATGTGACCAGCCAGGAGCAAATCAACAGAGCTATTGAAAGTGCCATAAAGCATTTTGGCCGCATAGATGTATTGGTAAACAATGCCGGCTTTGGCATAACAGGCGCTGCCGAAGCTTATACGGATGAGCAGGTGCGCAGCCAGATGGATACCAACCTGTGGGCACCAATAGCAATTACCCGCGCGGCGTTGCCTTATATGCGTAAACAACGGTCGGGGCATATTTTGCAAATCAGCTCCATTGGTGGCAGGGTAGGCAGCGGAGGTGTAACCATTTACCAGGCGGCAAAGTTTGGATTGAGTGGTTTTAGTGAAGGCCTTGCACAGGAAGTGACCCCATTGGGTATCAAAGTAATTGTGGTTGAACCAGGTGGTTTCCGCACAGATTGGGCCGGCGACTCGATGACCTATGCAAAATCAATTGAGGGATACGAATCTACAGTCGAAAAAAGGGCCACCTTTTTCAAAGGTGGCAATTTTAAACCGGTTGGCGACCCTGACAAGGCCGCAAAAGTAATGCTTGAAATTGTTGACTATCCGCAACCGCCACTACATTTAATATTGGGCAGCGAAGGCTTAGCTATTGTAAAGGCATCCGACACCGCGAAAATGGCCGAACTTGAAAAATGGGCCCCCTTAAGTATTTCAACCGATCATGATGAATCAGAGAACTTTTTTGAGTCAGCGCAGGGAAAAGCATACCTCACGCTCAAAAAATAATTATCAGGAATAATAGCTGCGCATGTTTATTTTACAGTCGCGGCTATTATTGTAAATTTGAATGATATGCTTAAACAGGATAAGGAACCCATTTTACAGCAAATAAAGCACTCCTGCTACATTGCAAGAAGCAGGGAGGGCGAGCAGTTTGTGCCCGAACATGTTTTTAGTTACCAGATAGCGGGCTCTATCCAGATAACCGACGGGGAACATTCCTATCATGTTAAAGAGGGGGATTTTAGGTTAAGCAAAAAAAATCATCTCATCAAATTTATAAAGTCGCCGCCGCCTAATGGCGAGTACAGCGCTTTATCCATCTATCTTGACCAGCAAACCCTGCGTAACTTTAGTATGGAATACGGCCTTAAGTCAGAAAAGCATGATACCGATGGCCCTTTTATCGCTTTAAAAACCAACGCTTTATATAAAAGCTTTATGGAATCGCTGTTACCTTACCAGCAAAGCGGGCATAGCATTAGCAACGAGTTACAACGTTTAAAACTGCGCGAAGCCATATTGATATTGCTGCAGGGTAATCCCGAACTTAAAGATGTGCTGTTTGATTTCAGCGAGCCTGGTAAAATAGACCTGGAAGGCTTTATGAACAAAAATTACCAGTTTAATGTAGAACTAAAGCGCTTTGCCTACCTCACAGGGCGTAGTTTAGCCACGTTTAAACGCGATTTTGAAAAAAACTTTCATACAACCCCTGGCAAATGGTTACAGCAGCGCAGGCTACAACAGGCGCACTACCTGATTAAGCAGAAAAAGCAGGCCCCATCTGAGGTTTACCTTGAACTGGGCTTTGAAGACCTCTCGCACTTCTCGTTCGTGTTTAAAAAAGCCTTTGGTGTAGCACCTTCTAAGGTTTAAAATAAACATTCTGCGGTTAAGTTTATAAGATTTATTTCGCGCAAAGACGCAGAGGCGCAAAGTGATTTGCTTATTTCTTTTTAGCGTCCGGGTGTAAAAATAAAATTTTATATTCCCTCAACTCAATGCCATTGGGTTAAAGCACAGCGGCGTGTATAATCAATTTGTATTGAGTTGTTTAAACAAATAAAAAATCTACGTTTTTAACGTAACCATTACGTTTTGTTTCCGTACAAAAAGATGTAAAAGGTTAGTTATTTATTGGTTTGAATTTTTGTTTGAAAACTCCCGGCTGCCAACCGGGAGTTTTTTTGTGTGATGGCGAAATTACATTAAACGTTCATACCGCCCGATACCTCGATGCGTTGCGCGTTAATCCAACGCGCATCCTCTGTGCATAAAAAAGCTACCACGCCGCCAATATCATCGGGTACGCCAACACGGCCAAGGGCGGTTACGCCGGCAACCATTTTGTTTACCTGCTCATTATCGCGTACTACGCCGCCGCCAAAATCAGTTTCAATGGCGCCGGGAGCAATCGTGTTTACAGCTATGCCGCGGGCACCCAGTTCTTTGGCCTGGTAACGGGTTAACACCTCAATAGCGCCCTTCATGGCTGCGTAAGCAGCATATCCCGGGTTACTGAAACGTGCCAAGCCGCTCGATAGATTAATAATACGGCCACCATCATTAATTAATGGCAGCGCTTTTTGGGTTAAAAAGAAAACCCCTTTTAAGTGTACATTAACCAGCAAATCAAAGTCTTCTTCTCTTGTATCGGCAAAGGTGGCATGTACGCCAATTCCGGCGTTGTTGATTAAAAAATCAAATTTATCCATACCGAAAGTATCGTTCAAAACCGATTTTAGCTGCTCAAAAAAGCCATCGAAACTTTTAACGTCGCCGGTGTCCAATTTTAAAGCTGCGGCTTTAAGCCCTGACTTTTCAATTTGGGCTACTACTGCCAGCGCTTCATCCTGTTTGCTATGATAAGTAAGTACCACATTGATGCCTTTTTTGGCAAGGGCAAAAGCCATGTTTTTACCCAGACCACGGCTGCCGCCGGTAACAAGGGCCATTTTATTTGTTGGTTCCATTTGTGTGTTTTAATTTAATAGCACAAAGGTAACGCGCCAAATCACAGGCGGTTTGCGCAATTCAATCCAAAGTTTACCAATATCAAATCAATTAGTTCATTGGTTCATTGGTTCATTAGTTCATTGGTCTTTTCTGGTTGTACAAGTTGCAGCTAAAAGCGATCTGTCCGCTATGCCCGCGTTCCAATGAACCAATGAACCAATGAACCAATGAACCAATGAACCAATGAACCAATGAACCAATGAACCAATGAACCAATGAACCAATGAACCAATGAACCAATGAACTATTGAACTATTGAACCAATGGAAATTTCGCCCCTTAAATAGGTAACCGCCTGGCCACTCATAAGTACGCGATCGCCTTTAAGCTCGCACCAGAGTTCGCCGCGGCGGGCCGAGATTTGGTAGGCGTGCAATGTGTTTTTATCTAATCTCTTTGCCCAGTAGGGGATCAGGTTACAATGTGCCGATCCTGTAACCGGGTCTTCGGGGATGCCAGCACCGGGGGCGAAAAAACGCGATACAAAATCGCTGTTATCGCCAGGTGCGGTAACTATCACACCCACAGTATCCATTTTAGATAGGGCAAAAAAATCGGGTGCAATGTCTTTAATATCCTGTTCGCTCTCATAAACCAGGAAGTAATCCCTCGACCGGAAAAAGGCCAGCGGCTGTTTTTCGCCTAAAGCTTCGGCAAGCCCGTTTGGCGGTTCTATGGGTATGGGGGGCCTCGACGGGAAATCCATGGTATATTTGTCGCCGTGGCGTTTAATATACAAAGTACCCGCTTTAACTGTTTCAAAATGTATCTCGTCGCCCTTGAAGCCCAGTTCGGTAAACAGTATATGGGCAGCGGCCAGGGTGGCGTGGCCGCAAAGATCAATCTCGTATTCGGGGGTAAACCAGCGCAGTTTGTAGCCGGCATGAGTCTTTACAAAAAAGGCAGTTTCGGCCAAATTGTTTTCGACTGCTATCTTTTGCATGGCAGCATCGGGCAGCCATTCGGTAAGCGGGCAAATAGCTGCCGGGTTGCCGCCAAATAATTTATCGGTAAAGGCATCAGCCTGGTATATAGGGATAGTCATAACAAATGTTCTGGTGAAGCTAATATAGTGATGAGAATCAAGAATAAAGAGTTAGGAATCAAGAAAATGCATAGCTGGTATATGCAAAGCATAAAACACAAAAACAATTTTTCGTTCTTAGCCTTCTCCTCACTGTTTTTCCTGTCCTGATTCTTAGTTCTCGTATTCCCCAATTTTCTTTTGAAGACAAAGTTTTATGAAATTTGTGTGCAGTAAGCCGGATATGCCTATCAAAATAATGATCTGCGTCCAGCTAAATTTGGCAGGCTAAATGAAATCATCTCATGTCCAATAGTTACGCCAGCCAAATCCCAATTACTTTTTACCAGTTAAACTAACTAATATGGCTCACATAACCGTAAGTAACCAATTCGTCCTTATGGCGGATGGGCCTGGTGTAACCATCGGCAATCAGGATGATCCTGTCGCTTACATCCAGGATATTGTAATATTGATGATCGGTCACAATAATGCCCTTTACTTTGGCGCATTTGCGGATAATTTCCTTAAATGCTTCTGCTTGTATGGGCGAGATATGGGTGAACGGCTCATCCAGCAAAATAAAATCGGCTTTGCTGTAAATTACCATCAGCGTTTCCAGTTGCCGCAGTTCTCCGCCAGATAAGTCGGCTATAGTTTTTTCGTGGTATTTTACATAGATGGGATGGGCCGAAAAATCGTCCCAAAAGCGGTCATCGATAATAGCCGCCGCCAGCTTTTTTATTTTGATGCCTTTGGGTAGGTAATTGTGTTGGGGCAGGTAAGCCACGCGCATATTTTTATAGCCTTTTTTAATGTATTCGCCATTAATGCTTACGTGTTTGTAGGCAGGGGTAAGGGTGCCAAATATGATCCTTAATAACGATGACTTACCACATCCGTTACGGCCCAGGATGCCCAATACTTCGCCTTGTTTGCACTGCAGGTAAACATCCTGTAGTATTTTGCGCCCATCGAACTCCAGTTGTACGCTGTCGGTTTTTAAAATTAGTGGCTCCAAATTTAGCGAATGGTTGATAGGGATAAAAGGATAATGAAAGCTGCAAAATCGCAGGTAAATACCGATAAGTAGAGCAGGTTGATATTATAACCGGCGTTGCGAAAATAGAAATAGGTTTGCACGGCATTAAAATTCAGATACTGCACCCCAAGTATAGCAGCGTAACTAACCAGTTTACATAGTACAGCAAAAGGAACGTTCAATTGGTGCGACATGAGGTAGTATAAACAAGCCAGCGAAGCCAGTATGCACCATACCATTATCGGTTTATAAAAGTACCACCCTATTTTTATAGATTTTACCATTGAGTTAATTATGACAGGTTAGCTATGTAACGGCAATTTGAACGTTAAATTTTATGGAGTTGAAATTGTTTAAGGCAGCCTGTTTTTGTAGAGACGCATAATTGCGTCTCCCGCAGGACATTCAGGATTGCTGAGGCCAAATTGCAAGGCCGATTTTGCATGTGTGATTTGCATGCGGGAGACGCAATTATGCGTCTCTACGAAAAAAATATTTTCAAAATAATTTGCGTGTTTAAAACGCATATTTATATTTGCGTATAATTAACGCAAATAAGATGAAGATAGCCGTAATTATTGCCCGTTTCCAAACGCCCTACCTGCACGATGGGCATAAAAACCTGATTGATACCGTAAGTAAGGATTATGCCAAACTGATTATCCTACTGGGCGTAAGCCCGGTAATGGGCAGCCGCAAAAACCCTTATGATTACCATACCCGCGAAAAAATGATCAAACGGGAATACCCGGATGCGATTGTTTTGCCGGTGAGCGATCATCCGAGCGACAAGGTATGGTCTGATAATCTGGATGGCTTGCTGAAAAGTGTTTTCCCTAATGGTAATTTTACGCTGTTTGGCAGCCGGGATAGCTTTATCCCTTACTACCAGGGGCATTTTGAAACGGTGGAGTTGCCCGCTCACGGCGATTACAATGCTACCGAACTGCGCAGGCAATACGCCGATAAGGTTTTTGATTCCAATGATTTCCGCGCAGGCATCCTTTATGCCTACTATAACCAATATACCAAAGTATATCCAACAGTTGATGTGGCCATGTTCAGGAACAATAAAACCGAATTGTTGTTAGGTAAAAAAGCCAACAGCCCCAAATTGCGCTTTATAGGTGGCTTTGCCGACCCGGAAGATGATAGTTACGAAGCCGCAGCCAAACGCGAACTAAGCGAAGAGTGCGGAAACCTGGAAGTAAGCAATATGACCTACGAAACCAGTCACCGCGTAAACGACTGGCGCTACCGCAACGAAGCTGATAAAATTATTACCTTGTTGTTTAGCTGCGATCACGTATCCGGGGAGCCGGTGGCTAATGACGATATTGTAGACGTGGCCTGGTTTAAAATTGAAAACCTTAGCCAAATGATAAGCAACGATATAATAAACGATGAGCATGCTAAAATGTTAAAGCTTATCATCGGCAAATATCTTAAATAACTAACACCATGAAACGCGAAAACTTAGTACTGTTGGCCGATGCCTACAAGTACGCCCATCATAAACTATACTACCCCGGTACCACCAAAATTTACAGCTACCTGGAAAGCAGGGGAGGGATGTTTAATGAAACCATATTTTTTGGCCTGCAATATTTTTTGAAAGAGTACCTGCAAGGCCCGGCATTTACCCAGCAGGATTTGGACGAAGCCGATGGCTTTTTAAAACAGGTATTTGGCCGCGATGATGTGTTTGATAAAAGCAAGTTTCAATACATGTTGGATAAATACAACGGCAAATTGCCCATAAGGATAAAAGCCGTAGCCGAAGGCACCGCCGTACCAACCGGCAACGCCCTGATGACTATTGAAAATACCGACCCTGAATGCTACTGGCTCACCAATTTTTTAGAAACCCTGCTGATGCAGGTTTGGTACCCCTGCACCGTGGCAACCCTGAGTAACCAGATAAAAAAGGTTGTGACGTTATATTACGAGGAAACTGCCACACCCGGCGCACAGGCTGGTATAGCCTTTGTGCTGAACGATTTTGGTTTCCGTGGCGTGAGCAGTGTGGAGAGTGCTAAAATTGGCGGAGCAGCCCATTTGCTTAATTTTAGCGGTAGCGATAACCTGGCCGGTTCTGTAATGGCCATCAATTACTATAACGCCCAAAAGGTTTATGGCATGAGCATCCCTGCAACAGAGCATAGCATTTGTACTTTGCTGGGTAGGGAAGGGGAACTGGAAGTTTTCAGGCACGTATTAAAAACTTTCCCCACCGGTATTATTGCCTGCGTATCTGACAGCTACAATATTTTTAAAGCCTGCACCGAATATTGGGGAACGGAGCTGCGCGACCAGATCCTGAACCGCGACGGTACCCTGGTGATCCGCCCGGATAGCGGCGACCCGGTCATGACCTTGTTAGAGATTTTCAATATCCTGTTTGACAAATTCGGTTTTACTACCAACACCAAAGGTTACAAAGTACTGCCCCCACAAGTGAGGGTGATACAGGGCGACGGCGTAAACTATACCGAGATAGGCAATATTTACAAAGCCTTAAAAGAAAATAGCATCAGCGCCGAAAATCTGGTACTGGGCATGGGTGGCGCACTCTTGCAAAAGGTTGACCGGGATACTCAGAAGTTCGCCCTGAAATGTAGCAGCGCCATTGTAAACGGACAGGAAGTACGGGTAGAGAAAAGTCCGACCGAAATGGATGTCGATGGAAATATTACCCCAAGCTTTAAAAAGAGCAAAGGCGGCAGGCTAAAGCTTGTTAAAATTGAGGGGGCGTTTAAAACAATTAATGAAGAGGACGAACCCGGAACACAAAACCTGCTGCAAACCGTTTTTGAGAACGGGGAATTAATAAATACTATTAGTTTTGAGCAGGTAAGGGCAAATGTAAGCGCCAATTGATATCAGCATGAAAAAGTTACTGTTCGCGATAAAAGATTATGAATACCTGGCCCAAAAAGTAATGGCCTGCGGAACATTTGAAAAAGGACAAATTGAGGTAAGCACCTTTACCGATGGCGAACGCTACCAGCGCATCCTTTCACAAATTGAGAACCGCGACATTATCCTGATATCCCGAACTTGTTTCGGGATCCCACGGGACAGGTAACCCGCATGAAGTACACTTAGCATGTGGGGTGCCGAAACAAGTTCAGCATGACATTGGGGGTGGGTGGTTGTCATTCCTCCTTCAGAGTTTCACCAAATTTTACCACTACCCATGACATGTTGGAAAACGAAAGTCATCCCGAACTCGTTTCGGGATCCCACAGGACAGGTGACCAGCATGAAGTACACTTAGCATGTGGGGTGCTGAAACAAGTTCAGCATGACATTGGGGGTGGGTGGTTGTCATTCCTCCTTCAGAATTCCGCAAATTTTATAACTCAGCATGACAGCGGGAAGGATATTCAGGTTTATATCATAAATTCGCAACAATGTTCCATTTCAAACAATTCAGCGTCGACCAAACGGGCTGTGCCATGAAGATCAATACAGATGGTGTTTTGCTTGGAGCATTGGCCGCCGCTGATGCCCCCAAATCCATTTTAGATATTGGTACCGGAACAGGCGTTATAGCCCTGATGCTGGCCCAGCGCTTTGCCACTGCGCAAATTGACGCTGTTGAGATTGATGAAAGCGCGGCGATGACTGCTGACAGTAATTTTAAACGCTCTCCGTTTGCGGATAGGCTCAAGGTTTATCCTTTAGGGTTTAAAGAATTCTTTGAGGGTTATCCAGGCAGCAAATATAACCTGATTGTTTCCAATCCGCCATTTTACATCAATTCCCTGTTATCGCCAGGGGCGAAAAAGAACCAGGCCAAACATGCGGGGGCGGGTTTTTTTGAGAAGTTGATTCAAACCGTTTCCGATCACCTTACAAGTAACGGGGTTTGTTGGCTGGTGTTACCTACTGATACAGCAGAATTGGTAAAACAATTAGCCGACCTACGCGGACTTTATATGCAAAAAATAATTCATATACAATCTTTTGAGATAGACGCGGCGCACAGACAAATAATGGTTTGGGGATTACAGCCAATTCAATTTAGTGAAGAGCGACTGGTAATATACGATGAGCCGAAAGTTTATAGCGAAGAATATCGGGCTGCATTAAAAAGTTTTTTAACCATATTTTAGAAAAGCTGCCGCGAATTTAGTGCAGCGCAACTCGCGAGTACTTTGTTGTAAACTTCCAATTTACGTAGTTCAGCTGAAAGCTGAAACCATGCCACCCTGCAATGTAGTTATGGGTATTACAAAAGGTCTTCCAGCCAGATAGTAGCCTCTACATCTTTTAAAGTTATCGAAGTTCCCGTCCCGGCAACCGGGTAAAGTGTACATTTAGCGGTGAGTTTAATTTTGAGGCCTTCATGTGTGCCGATCTGGGCTGGTATTTTGGTCACCGAGATCACCGTAACACTGTTTCCTGTTTGGTCGCCTATGCTGGTGTAAGCTTTGTCTGCTGCATCGGTATAAGTAACAACGATGAATTGCTTGTTCAGGGCGGTATTTTGTACCGTTGCCAGTTGCCAGGTTCCGGTTTTTATAAAATTGTTAAAATATGTTGGTTTATCGTTGCCAAAAATAAATTGGTAGGTCCGGAATTCGAAACCAATCTGTGGCTTAAAAATTTTTGCATCACCAATATAACCCGTAAGGCTACCGGTAACATTGCCCTGGTCGAGCGAGGTTGCCCCCAATGTGCCGGTGTTCCAGCCGGTAAATCCATCGGTTACCTGCCACGCTATTGCTTTGCTGTTTAATGAGCCCTTGATGTAATATTCGGCAGTAATTGTAACAGGAGGATCAGTTGTATTGGTGCTATCGGGCGCTACTTCAGGTTCCAGCCTGCAGCCGCTTACAGTTGTAATTAAAAGTAAACCAATAAAAATTTTATGGTATGAGTGTTTCATGTGATTTGTCGGTTATATACTTCTACGTGTATTTATATTCAATAGTTTCGCCGGAACCAGAATGTGCAATTTTTTTTAAGTTGTTGAAAAGTCTGCCTTTATATGAAATGACGAATTAATTTTTGTCTTACGCCTGGATTCTTACCTCTTGCCTCTATCTTTACCCCATGACCCGCATTGGCCTGATATCCGATACCCACAGCTACCTCGATGAAGCTGTTTTTAAACACTTTGAAAACTGCGACGAGATTTGGCACGCCGGAGATTTTGGTACCATCGAATTAGCCAATCAACTGGCAGCCTTTAAACCACTCAAAGGCGTTTACGGTAATATAGATGACAAAGATGTGCAGGTGGTTTACCCCGAACACCTGCGTTTTAACTGCGAGGGTGTAGATGTATGGATGACGCATATAGGTGGCTACCCCGGCAGGTACAGCCAGCATATTAAGACAGAAATTTATAGTAACCCGCCCAAATTATTTATCACTGGTCATTCACATATTTTGAAAGTAATACCCGACAAAAAGCTACATCTATTGCATCTTAATCCCGGCGCGGCCGGCAAACAAGGCTGGCACAAAGTACGTACCCTCGTGCGCTTTAATATCGACGGTGATAAGATCCAGGATTTGCAGGTGATAGAATTGGCGGGACGTTAGGAATGTTCATAGTTGATAGTTCATGGTCCATAGCTTTTTGTGTTAATGTAAAACAATCACCTCAACTCGAAATTGCTACTAATGACTAATGACTAATGACTACTTTCCGTTTTCCACCTCAAAGACAGAATCGATAAGTAGCGGCGCGCGCTTCCCGGCGGCTACGGCCAGCTGGTCGCAACGCTCATTTTCGGGGTGTCCGTTGTGGCCGCGTACCCAGGTGAATTTTATCTGGTGAAGTTTGCTTACATTTAAATAGCGCATCCAAAGGTCCTTGTTTTTTTTACCGGCAAAGCCTTTGGCAACCCAGCCGTTAACCCAGCGTTTTTCGATAGAATCGATCACATATTTGGAGTCGGAAAAGATCATAACCTGCTGATTGGGAGATTTTAACGCTTCCAATCCTTTAATAACGGCCATCAGTTCCATACGGTTATTGGTAGTTTTACGAAAACCTTCGGATAGCTCCTTATAATGCTGCCCAGAGCGTAATATTACACCATACCCGCCTGGCCCCGGGTTACCACTTGATGCACCGTCTGTAAATATCTCGATCATTTATTAGTTCATGGTTAATGGTTCATAGATCATGGTGTTATTCATAAACCGTTATCGGGCAAAAATAATAAACTTTATTAGTTTAACATCAGGCCGAAGCGGCCATGAGCCATGAACTATTAACCATCAACTTTCTTCACCTTCAATCTCAACGAGTTGCCAATTACCACCACATCAGAAAAAGCCATGGCAAAGGCACCCACCATGGGGTTTAAAAAGCCCAAGGCGGCAACAGGGATAGCTATAATATTATAGGCAAATGCCCAAAACAGGTTTTGTTTAATGGTAAGCAGGGTGTGCTTACTAATCTGTAAAAATTTAATAACTGAATGTAAATCAGTATTTAACAACACCACGCTGGCAGATTGGATAGCCACTTGACTGGCATCGTTCATTGATACACCTACATCGGCCTTGGTAAGGGCAGGGGCGTCGTTAATGCCATCACCTATCATTACGGTTTTGCCTTTCTGTTTGTAAATGTCAATTACCTTAAGTTTTTCATCGGGCAGCTTTTCGGAGTGGACTTCGGTAATTCCTATCTGGCTGGCTACTTTAAGGCAACGGTTTTGTTTATCGCCGCTTAAAAGTACAGGGATGATGTTCATCTTTTTAAGTTTCGATATCAATAAAGCAGTTTCGGGCTTAATCTCGTCGTCTATAGCAATCTGGGCCAGCAGGCTTTGATTTTTATATAGCGAAAGATTAAAATGATCTTCGGTGTTTTGTTTGGCTGTACCTAAAAAGTAGTGGTTGCCATCAACATCTTCGGCACGCATTCCCAACCCCTTTTCTTCCTGAACAAATTTTAAGATCACTTTTTGCTGCGGCATTTTTTTTAAACCCCAAACCAGTGATTTGGCAATGGGGTGGTTTGAACGTTCTTCAATAGCTGTAATTATTCCCCGAATTAATTCCTGGTTGGCACCAGCTTCTGCCTTGATCTCATTAATGCTGAATTTGCCTGTGGTAAGGGTACCTGTTTTATCAAAAACTATGTACCTGGTATTTGCAACAGCTTCAATAGTATCCCCTCCTTTAATCAGGATGCCATTTTTAGCAGCACGGCCTAACCCTACCATGACTGCTGTTGGCGTGGCCAGCCCCATAGCGCAAGGGCACGATATCACCAATACGGCAATGGCGTTCATCAACGATTTTTGCATACCCACACCAGCAGCAAAATAGGTAAGCACAAAAGTAATAAGCGCAATTAATATTACTACGGGCACAAATATAGATGCAACCCGGTCACCTAATTTTTGTACCGGTGGTTTTGCTGCCTGCGCCTTTTTCATCAAATCGATAATTTGCGACAGGATGGTGTTTGAACCAACCTTGGTGGCCAGCATATGGAAGTTGCCGTTAACTACTATCGTGCCGCCAATTACTTTATCGTATTTATCCTTTTCAACAGGAATGCTTTCCCCGGTAAGCATGGCCTCGTCAACAGCGGCGCTACCTGAAAAGATTTCGCCGTCAACCGGTACCTTGTCGCCCTGGTTTACCACAAGGGTATCCCCCGGACGCACTTCTTTAGCACTGATTACCTCTATAGATCCATTAATTATCCTGTTGGCATTTACCTGCTGAAATTTAATAAGGTCTTTTACTGCTGATGTAGTTTGGGTAACCGAACGTTTTTCGAACACGTTACCCAATAACACCAATGTTATGATGGTGGCACAGGTTTCATAAAACTGGTATTGTACGCCCATGTTTTGAATGGTACCTACCAAGCTATATATAAAAGCTGAAGTTGAGCCGATAAATATCAATACATCCATATTAGGTACGCCGCCTTTTACCGAACTCCAGGCGCTTTTGCCAAAATGCAAGCAGCCTACTATGAAAACCGGCAAGCATAAAAGTAACTGGACAATGGGCTGATGTAAAAAATGCCATGGCAACAGCATATGGAGTAAAAGCGGCACTGTAAAGACAGCGCAGAAGATAAATTTGTTCTCTACCAGTTCATAAAATGCCGGCGAATGCAGATTTATATCGTCAATCACTTTAAAACCTAAATTTTCTATCCCTTTTATTACCTCTGGTAGTTTAGAATCGTCGTCGGTTGAGAATTTTACTTCTTCGCCGGCAAAATCAACCAGTATATTATGTAACCCTTTTTTTTCGAGGAGTTTATGAATAGACATGGCGCAATTATTACAATGCATCCCGGTCACGTTCAGTTCAATTAATTGCTCGGCCATAGGTACAAATTTAGCTATTAATAATAATCGTTCTAAATAAATGAGGTAAGGCTAATGTAATTTTAAAAAAGAGTTTGCAAATAGGCCGGAGATTTCTATTTTTGCACTCTCCAAACGGTAGATGTAGCTCAGTTGGTTAGAGCATCGGTTTGTGGTACCGAGGGTCGTGGGTTCGAGCCCCATCATTTACCCGGAATTTTAAAGGTCATCTGAAAAGATGGCCTTTTTTTGCTTCATGGTATTGGTTAATAGGTGATTAGCAGTTTGATAAATCGGTTCGATGGTTCGCCTAACAAAAAGAAAGAATCAGTTAAAAGCTCGAATTTTGCGGATTAAACACTGTTTTTGGGATTCGAGGGCCATTATTCATTTTTTTTGGCATAAATTTTTTAGCCTTTTCCGTTTTCTCATATCTTCGATAAACTGCCAATCAGTGGGTCGTTTGTTTGGGCCCAGCCTCAGTAGCAGGGTAACCTGTAACAGTTTTTATTTGGCGGCATTTGATCAATTAACCCTGGCCAGGTTGGTACATTCTTTTTACTACAGGCTGATAATATTCATCCAGATTTTCCGGGGTTCGTGCGTTATAGCCCAAAACCTGTCTTAAACCCTCATTTAATGTTTCACCAAATTTGTAACCTAATGCACGGGGATAATCCAACTGCTGTTTAAAAAATGGACGGGTAAAAGCCATGGTAAGTGTGCGCCTTTGTGCATCGGTATAGTTTTTTCCGGTAGCATGCCACAGGTTAGAGTCAAATAGGATAATGCTTCCTTTTTTTAAGACCGCACGGTCGGAGTTTTTGTAAAAAAGGTCGGCTTCGGGTTTATCTTTAAAATGGTGTGAGCCCGAAAGGAAGTGAGTTGCTCCGTTTTCAAGGGTAAAATCATCCAGGATAACCATCATTTGAATCATCACTTTAAAATCGCCGGTATAACTTCGAATATCCCGATGGATGTTTTGAACATAGGGATTGTCGCCTTTTAAGTTAATTACTGCACCGAGTGAATTGATTATGTAGTTACCGTCCAGAAAATGCTTTATTTGGCTATCGCAAATTTTTTGATCAAGGAATTTCAAGGCGAAGGCATCTTTTTCAATAAGGTGATGTAACGTGCCGTTCATGGCTGCAGCAATACCATTTTTTACCTGGATTTTTCTTCGCTCATCATAAGCCTTAACTAACGAATCGGCAATCTCGTCAACAAAATCTACATCTAAGGCGTCTTCATAAATTATCCAACCACAATCGGCCATGACGGCATCAAAAGTTTCCAGATCAGTTTCGGAATAATTAAATTTATTTTTCATAATACTTTTTTTAGTGTAATTAAATAATGGTTGTATCGATAATTGGTGTTACTGCCTCAGCTTTATGAGCCGGGCGGCGATATAAAGGAAAGTACCCTGACTCAGGCTCGGGTTGCCACAAACTTTTTGAAACGAGCGTGTTGTACGCTCCATAATCATTGATGTAGCACCATATTCGGTCTGTTATTTGTAAATCCGAAAAATACCTTTTGAATTCAAAAAGTGAATCTTCTTTTCCGCCCACTCCACCGCCCAAGTGAAAGATTTTTTTGCCAAGCCTTCTCCCAATCATACTTATTTCGTCGGTAAGTAATTTACTTGGCGATTCTTTTAAATAATCGGGCGAAGTAGCAGAAAGATGGTTCCTGATAATATTTTCTGAAAGCAATAAAACCGCACCGCAAATGAGTTCTGTACCATCGTATATCAGGACAAGCTTATTTTCGTAGCCCTCCATATTAATGATGTCGGAAAAGTACTTTTCGTCGAAATAGTAGTTTGGGGAGGCATTCACCCGATCCATATTTTTATAGTACATATCTATAAAACATTTTACATCGTCGGGGCTGTTATTATCCTTTATTAGATAGCCTTTCTCGCGCATTTTTCTTATTTGCCGGCTAAGCCTTTTTTCGTACTTATTCCTTTGATCCTCAATGGGTATTGATAGATCCATGAATAATGTTGTGCCATTGCTCTTTAAGCCGCCAATGCTTTCGAGTACGTGATCCTGATTCAGAAAAGGATGAAGGCGAGAGAAAATGCAGATTGCATTTTCATATCTCATGAAATTGGTAAAAGCCTGCTTAAAGATAACTATGATATCAGCCGGAACTGTAAGCAGATCAACGTTTGACACAGGCCCGCCGTAGCCATAAACGGAGGTCATATCAAAAAAAGGTGAATTTTCGATTTTTCTTTTTATTAACGGTAGGGCAATAAAAAGATGTTCCTGTTCATAAACAAAAAGAAGTTGTTCGCCTTCTTTGTTTAACGAGTGGTAATGCCAGCTATGAAAAACATCGTGAGTATATGTACGGCTAATATAGGCATCCCAGCCATTTTTATCCCGAATGGTAAATTGTTTGTACCCCATAATAATTGTAATTAGAAAAGCTTTAATAGAATATCAAGTGTCAACAAAAAGCAGTTGAAACCCTCTGGCACTTAGGCTAACATAGGTTTGTTTGGAAGTTTTTAAATTAAATTGCTGCCGTAACGGCGGCGATAGTTTACCCAATAGAATGGGCAGGGTGTCATTGATTTATGCCGGGCCTAATAGCGTAGTTGTTGTACGGTTAGTATAAGAAATAGGTAATCGAAGATTACCTGTGTTTTTAAAGGAATATTGTTGCAGATTAAACCAGGAGTTTTACCGTATTGTATATTTTTTGAAAACGGTGCCTCTTCAATTCAAATAGCAGATACCTGTTTATGTACAATAACAACAATCTTATCCGTTGGATGCCATTGTAGCTAAAATGCTTAATTATCAGGTTAAAATCGCTGATTACCATTTCCATCCGCGCCTCTGTTTTAATCATACTCCAAATACCACCAACATGATTACGGTAGCAACTCATTACCTCGGGCATCACATATATTTTACCACCTGTAACTGATGTAGAAAATATTTTAAAAAACTTGTCGGCTGCAAAGCAACTAAAATACCAGGGTTGATGAAACAGCTGATTGACCTTGCTAAGGTTACGATAAACCACAGTGGCCGTTTTTGTTTCAACTTGCTTGCCCGTGAGTAAATCATGGTAGGTATGTATCAGCGGTACCGGTTTTGGGGCAACGTATATAGTGTTCCCATCGCTATCAACTACACGTGTATAATGACAGCAAATAATGTATTCGGGGTGTTGCTCTAAAATATCCACTTGTTTCTGTAGTTTCAGCGGATTGGTCCAGTAGTCATCACCGTCACAAAGGGCAATGTATTTACCGGTACAGGCATCCAGCGTATCTATCATGTTTTGATGAGCGCCAACATTTTTAGTTGCTGTAATTACTTTTATTTTGCCCGGATATTTTTTCTTAAATGATTGCAATATGGCCGAAGTTCCATCTGTAGAGCAATCATCGCCAACTACAATTTCAAACGGAAAATTTGTTTGCTGCATTAAAAAGCTTTCAATTGTTTGCTTAATAAATTTATCCTGATTGTAAGTTGTACAGGCAACACTTACCATAAAATTTTCTTTAGTCATATTATTGTTATTTTAATAGGTATTGGAAAAAGCCCTGAGTTTGCTGTGTTTGAGATTGGGCCGTGATTGAATTATTTGTAACAGGGTTCTTTTATATTTAACAGTATAGCGGGTAATTCATGTTTGCCATAGCATCCGCAATGCCGGTTACATGAGCCAGTCAGGATAAATAAACCGCGACTAAGAAACGGAGTAGTATGTGTTTGTAATAATGGTTTTTGCACCTGAAAAACACACCTTCGCTCAGTTCGGGTTTTGATCTGTCAAATGTATTCAATAGAGATTCAATTATTTATCCGCCCGTTTATTTGAAAATAAATTGTAAACAATGGTTAATACTTTCACACAAATAGTAAAATGATTTTACCATTTATGCTTTAGGCAAGTTGGCCTGGTTGGCAATTAACCCGTTAGTGTGTTTTTTGTGGTTTTATCATCCTGATTTTGTAACCGGTTACCCATTAATTCAGGGAAGTGCGAGGGGTTCTAATTAAAACAAAAGGCCCGGCGAATGTAAATTTCATGGTTAAAGTATTTTACATCTTTTGTGTAATTTTTCATATAATTTACAATCCGTGTTCAATTCGTTTATCTTGTAACATACTGTAATACAATTAAATAAATTTGGTTTTATAAATAATTACTTACGAGGTATAAAAATAAAACTCAAAATTATGTGTGGAATAGTAGCTTATATAGGATTTCGTGATGCATGGCCAATTGTAATAAATGGTCTTAAAAGATTGGAGTACCGCGGGTATGATAGCACAGGTATTGCCATTATAAACCAGGTAGGTTTTAGCATCTATAAAAAGATTGGCAAGGTGTCGTCTCTTGAAGCTTTTACGGAAGCAGAAGATAAAAGCGGACACGTAGCCATTGGCCATACCCGCTGGGCTACCCATGGTGCGCCATCTGATGTTAATTCTCATCCGCATACATCAAACGATAACAGGTTACACATTATCCATAACGGTATCATCGAAAATTATGCTACGCTCAAAGAGGAGCTGATTAACCGCGGACACCACTTTAAAAGTGAAACAGATACCGAGGTACTGATTCACCTGATTGAAGAAATTCAAAATATTGAACAAACCGATTTGATGGAGGCTGTCCGTTTAGCTTTAAATACAGTAATTGGCGCTTACGCTATTGTGATTTTAGACCGGGAAAATCCCGGACAGTTAGTTGCCGCGCGAAAGGGTAGCCCCCTGGTTATTGGGGTTGGCAAAGGCGAGTATTTTATTGCGTCGGATGCAACGCCAATTGTTGCGTATACAAAAAACGTAATCTATTTAAAAGATAATGAAATAGCGCTGATAAAGCGTGACGAACTATTGGTTAAGCAACTTGATAATGTTATTCAAACGCCGTTGATTCAGGAGCTTGAAATGAAGCTGGAATCGTTGGAAAAAGGAGGATTTGAACATTTTATGTTAAAGGAAATATTTGAGCAGCCACGATCGGTAACAGATTGTATGCGCGGCCGGATATTTCCGCAAATTGGAAGGGTGGAATTAGGAGGATTAAAAGAGTATGCCGAAAAGCTCAAAAATATTGACCGGATAATTATTGTTGCCTGTGGTACTTCATGGCATGCCGGTTTGGCGGGTGAGTACTTGATAGAAGAATATGGGCGAGTTTCGGTTGAAGTGGAATATGCATCAGAATTCAGATACCGCAACCCGATAATAAGTGAAAGGGACGTAGTATTGGCGATCTCTCAATCCGGTGAAACCGCAGATACTATGGCTGCCATAGAAATTGCTAAAGAAAAAGGTGCCACAATTTTAGGTATATGCAATGTTGTTGGCGCTTCTATACCCAGAATTACGGATGCCGGAGTTTATACCCACGCCGGCCCCGAGATTGGAGTAGCTTCAACAAAAGCATTCACGGCACAGGTTACGGTACTTACCCTATTGGCCTTGTATATAGCTCAGCAAAAGGGTACTATCTCTTCGTCAAAACTTATTTATTTGTTGTCTGAACTTGAAACAATTCCCGATAAAATTCAAACGCTTCTGCAGGATAATGATTTGATAAAAAATATTGCGTTGAAGATTAAAGATGCCTCTAATTGCCTGTTTCTTGGTCGTGGCAGCGGCTTCCCGGTGGCGCTGGAGGGAGCGTTAAAGTTGAAGGAGATTTCATATATTCATGCTGAAGGATACCCGGCAGCTGAAATGAAACATGGCCCAATAGCTTTGATTGATGAAGCGATGCCAGTAGTATTCATCGCTACCCAAAACTCATCATATGACAAGGTTATAAGCAATATACAGGAGGTTAAAGCCCGAAAAGGGATTGTAATAGCTATTGTTACCCAAGGCGATGTAACAGTGAAAAACATGGCAGATTATTGTATTGAGATACCTGGCGCGGATGAAGCGTTTTTGCCACTATTGGCTACTATACCGTTACAATTGCTGGCATACCATACTGCGGTGCTTAGAGGCTGTAATGTTGACCAGCCTCGTAATCTTGCCAAATCAGTTACAGTAGAATAAAAATATGATGAGCTGATATCAGTGTTATAATAAGAGGTAAACACAATAGGACAAGTTCAAATCTCCGGTGTCTTTACGATTATGTACTTAAATAAATGGAAGCAGGTGTAAGCCTGCTTTTTTTATGCCCAATATTACTGCCTGCAATCAATCGTTACTTGGCTTGAACATGCAGATTGTATAATGGCGACGCTTTACAAATGAGCTTTAAAATAAATTGAAACGCTTTAGCCCCTGGTTAACGATGATGCTATTTAAAGATTTAACAATCTGACAAAAAAACGCCGAATAGTTATAAAATGAACAGTAACAAGCTCTTGAAATAATGTGTAGCTGTAGCTGTAAATAGGAAAAAACGATACTTTTTTACATCGGTTTTACAAGGTTTGTACATGGCCACAACTTTTGTTTTACATGTTTTGTAAACTAAACCGAGCAGGTTTACAATTTATTTTCAATCACGAAAAACGCTATGTTGTTGATGATCAATCGGGTAATTTTAGTTTATCAAACAGGAACAGATCATAAACCTTTTGATAAACTAAAAGATGATAAGAATAATTATAGTTAGCTGTATCGTGTCATTAATGATGTTATCTGGCTGTGCTGCCCGCCGCGACCTGGTTTACTTTAGTAATATGGCCGAGACCGCTACAGTAAACAAATCGCAAGGTCAACAGCTATTGATTAAAAGTGGCGATGTAGTAAATGTTACGGTTAACAGCTTAAGCCCCGAATCAAATAACCTGTTCTATGGTAATAAAAATATGGCAATCAATCCGAGGCCTGGCTCCGAAGGCTATAAGGTAGATAAAAATGGCAATATTCAATTGCCTTTGATTGGTGAGATTAAAATTGAAGGCCTGAGCGTTGAAGATGCCCAAACAGCAATTGCATCGCAGCTCATAAAACATGTAAAATCGCCGGTTGTGGATGTAAGGTTAAGTAATTTTAAAATTACGGTAATTGGCGAGGTTAATAAACCCGCAACCTTTATAATAAACGATGAACAGGTAAACGTACTTGAGGCGTTGGGCCTTGCCGGCGACATGACTGTTTATGGAAAGCGCGAGAACGTTTTAATCATCAGGAATGAAGACGGAAATAAGACTATGACAAGGTTAAACCTGAACAAACTCGAGTCGATGAGGTCACCTTATTTCAATCTTAAGCAAAATGATATAGTTTATATAGAACCCGATAGGTCAAAAGCGGTTGAGTATAGTCAGAATACACGCCTAATGCCGCTGATAATTGCTTCTATATCTGCTGTCGCGGTGTTAGCAGCTGTACTCTTAAAAAGATAATTGCTCTCTCTTTTTTATAATGTTAAAAAAAGCCAACATGGACTTTAACTCTAATTCAAAACAAACTTTGCCAGGAAGCGACTTTAAGACTAAAGCAATGCCATACTTAAAAAGATGGTACACTTTTCTGGCAGGCCTGTTTGTTTGCCTGTTGTTTGCCTGGGGGTATCTTAATTATGTTACGCCACGGTATAAAATAACAAGCACGTTACTTATTCCTGACGATAAAAAAGGAGACGGTATACTAAAAGCAACGGCGTTTAGTGATTTGAATATGTTTCAGGAAGCAAAAACCGTTGATAATGAAATTGAAATTCTACGCTCAAAGGATTTGATTTATAATGTATTTGAACGACTGGCGCTTGGCGTTTCTTATTTTGATGAAGCTATCTTTAAAACAAAAGAGTATTATGGTGATGACCGCCCTTTTATTGTAACGGTTATTAAATTGGGAAATGGCGCGTATCTGAAAAAACTTCATATTCAAAATTATTCCCAGGATAAGTTTCTATTGTGCGATGATAAGATGAATTGGTTATATCATTACGGACAAGTTGTTAACCATAAGGATTATGCATTCAAAGTTGAAAAAGGCCCTGGCTTTACTGCTGTAGATAAGCCTGTTACTGTCAGATTTAATAATTTAAAAAATCTGGCTGCCTTGTACAGTGCTGGATTACTGCAGGTAAATCCGGTAATTAAAGAATCAAATACCATATTGTTGAGTATTAATGATGCCGTGCCAGAACGCGGTGTGGCAATCCTAAATAATATTATTGATACTTATAATGAGGAAACTGTCAAGAAAAAAAATATAACGGCCCTTAATACTATTTTATTTATCGACAAAAGGCTCAAGACAATGGAAGATGATTTGTCGACTGCCGAAAAAGACATCGAAACCTATAAGCAACAAAGTAGAGCATCTGAAATAAATGCAGGTAGCCAGGTAAATCTAACCAAGTCGGCAGAATATAACCAGTTGCTTGAAGAATCAAATGTTCAACTTGGTATTGTAAAATCAATAGAGTTTTATCTGAACCAATCGGCCAATCAATTTAACGCCGTTCCCAGCGCTATGGGATTGAAAGATCCGGTTTTGAACTCGCTTGTTGGCAAATTTAACGATCTCCAATTGGAAAGAAACAGGATGTTAAACAGCGCAAACCTGAGTAATCCGCTCGTACAGGATTTAAGCCGGCAGATAGCAAGTTTGCGTGCAAACATTAAAGAGAATTTAGCAAACATTAAGAAAGGTTTTATGATAGGGCATACACTTCTTAAACAAAACTCGGCGCAGTATGACTCTCGGATACGATCGGTACCTACCATCGAAAGGGGGTTGTTGCAGCGCAGTCGTGAGCAAGGCGTTAAAACAAGTTTATATCAATATTTATTGCAAAAACGCGAGGAAACAGCCCTATCCCTTTCTGCAACTATTCCTTCATCACAAATTGTTGACAGGCCTGCATACGATCCCGTTCCTGAATTTCCGAAGCAGCAACTAACATACTTGCTTGGTGGAATTATGGGGCTGCTGATCCCGGGGTTTTCAATTTTCTTCAGGCAAAAGCTTAACTTAAAGGTAACAAGTACATCAAACCTATTGAATATACCTGGCGTGAGGCTACTTGGCGAATTAAGCCATAATGACGAACTGGCGGGTGCAATTGCTGTACGAAAGGGGAGCACTACTGTTATATCTGAGTTATTCAGATATATCCGTAGTAATATAGGTATTTTAAACCAGGGGCTGCCTCAAAAAACAATATTGGTTACATCTACCATGAAAGGCGAAGGCAAAACGTTTTTTAGCGTAAACCTTGGAATTACGCTCGCTTTGTTAAGTAAACGTGTGCTCATTATAGAATTTGATTTACGGAAACCCGATCTCCTGAAAAGCTTAAACCTCGCGCAGACAAAGGGTGTTACAGATTATGTAGAAGGAGACATAGATTCTTTGCATGATTGCATTCAGCCGGTTGGCGAATCTGAAAACCTATTTGTTTTGGGGTGTGGTACGCTTACCGAAAGACCCTCAGAGTTATTAATGGAAAAGCGGGTTGAGCAGTTGTTCAATTGGTGCAAGGTCCACTTTGATTATATTATTGTGGACACCTCGCCGGTTGGCGCAGTTTCCGATGCATTTAGCCTGGCCAGTTTTGCCGATTTAAGTATCTATTTGGTGCGCTATAATTATACCAGCACCCAGCAATTGGATATCCTGAAGGATATTTATGATAATGTGAAGCTACAAAACCTTATGGTTGTTTTAAACGATGCCAAACGGCAAAATCGTAATGCTTATGCGTACGGGGGCTATGGTTACGCACCGTACGGTGCATAATAATTACTTGCTGCTCAATATTTTTTCGCTAATACCTTTTGTACTATAGTTTTAAAAACATACCTGTAAGTGGATTGGCGAAGCTGTATTTGGCTAAGAGCCAGCTTGTTGAAGTGTTCTCGCAGGTATACTTAAGCTAAATAAAGCTGCACTGTCAATTCGATCCCTTTAAGCTCCGCGCTTAACCACACAAAAAAAATAAAAGCCGCATCATGTAAGTGAGATGGCGAAGCCGTAGCCACACCTTAAATACTACTCTTTACAAATAAACACAATCATGCAACCATCATTAAATACTTCGAAAGCGTCGATATCAAATTTGCGCGAAAAAAAATGGCTTGTAATTTATACAAGGCCCCGATGGGAAAAAAAGGTGGATAAATTACTAAAGCAGCAAGGTATCGACTCGTATTGCCCGGTTAGGGAAGTTGTTAACCAATGGGCTGATAGGAAAAAGGAGGTAAGCCTGCCTTTATTTAGTTCGTATGTTTTTGTAAGGGTTGATCTTTTTGAGCAGGCCAAAGTACTGTACGTTTTAGGTGTAATGGGCTACGTGTATTTTATGGGCCGCCCCGCTGTTGTAAAAGATAATATTATCGAACAAATAAAGTACAACCTCGACCACTACAAAGACTTAGAGATGGTAAGCCTGGAAGGAATAGCAATAGGTGATGTTGTGAAAATAAAGGCTGGCGTGCTTACAAACCAAACCGGTAAAGTGGTTGAAATTAAAGGTAAGCATGTACTAATGGTTTTTGACAGTATTAACTGTGCCCTTGTAACCCGCGTTCTTGTACAAAATTTAACCATACAAAATTCAAATCAAAATCATGAAAATTGAGCAGTACCAATCAAAAATTGGAATTATAGGCCTTGGGTATGTGGGCTTGCCTTTGGCAGTTGAGTTCGCAAAAAAATATAAAGTATTTGGGTTCGATATAAATATAAACAGGATCAATCAACTGAAAGCCGGTATCGACCACACTTTAGAAATTAGCGAAGATCAACTAAATGCGGTGATAACGCCTGTTTGTACAACAGCTACAGGCTTATATTTTACTGACGATATCGAGAAATTAAGGCAATGTACAAGATACATTGTAACGGTTCCAACGCCGGTCGATAAGAATAACAGACCTGATTTAACCCCTTTGATAAACGCGAGCATACTGATTGGTAAAGTACTTAAAAAGGGCGACATTGTGATTTACGAGTCTACAGTTTACCCCGGTGTTACTGAAGACGAATGCATGCCAGTATTGGAAAAAGTATCTAAACTGCGCTATAATATTGATTTTTTCGCTGGCTACTCGCCAGAGCGGATTAATCCTGGAGATAAGAATCACACAGTAGCAAATATCCGGAAGATCACTTCGGGCTCAACGGCCGAAACTGCAGATATTGTAGATAAACTTTACAATTCAGTTATTACGGCAGGTACATTCAAAGCCGATTCTATAAAAGTAGCGGAGGCCGCAAAAGTAATTGAAAATGCCCAACGCGATATCAACATAGCATTTGTAAATGAGCTTGCCATGATTTTTAACAAACTTGGTATTGATACCAATAAGGTGTTGGAAGCAGCCGCTACAAAATGGAATTTTTTAAATTTCAGACCAGGTTTGGTTGGTGGGCATTGTATCGGAGTCGACCCGTATTACCTTGCTCAAAAGGCCCAGGAAGCAGGGTACCACCCGGAGATTATATTAGCCGGGCGCCGCATCAATGACTCGATGGGCGCTTACGTTGCCGACCAGTTTATAAAGCAGATAACACGCAAAGGAACATCGCTGATAGATGCCGAAGTGCTTGTACTTGGCTTTACCTTTAAGGAAAACTGTCCTGATGTTAGAAATACCCGTGTAATAGACATTGTTAAACGGTTGGAGGAATATAAGATAAAGGTGCATGTTCACGACCCCTGGGCTAACGCTGAACAAGCAAACCGGATTTACGGGATAACTTGCGAAAACGGTGAATCGAAAGAAAGAAAATACGATGGGATTTTACTTGCGGTTGCCCATGATGAATTTAAAGAACTCAATTTAGCCAGCCTCTGTAAACCTCACACTGTGCTGTATGATCTGAAAGCATTTTTACCCGATGGCCTGGTAAACGCACGCCTGTAATAACAAGCAGATGAATTATAAAGAAAAAACGGTATCGGGCATTCTGTGGTCCTTATGGCAGCAGGTGAGTTCAAAAATTGTAGGTTTCCTGATCTCATTATTCCTGGCCCGTATGCTTGACCCTGCTCAATTTGGCTTAATAGCAATGTTGGCGATTTTTATAGCGATTGGTAATTCATTATTAGATAGTGGTTTAACAGCGTCGCTGATACGCACCCCCGATGCGGATGATCGCGATTTTTCGACAATTTTTTATTTTAATCTGCTCGGTAGCTGCGTTTTATATGGGGTATTGTTTCTTGCAGCGCCTTTCATTGCCGGTTTTTATAAGCAACCTCTTCTAATTGCTATTGTGCGTGTGTATGGGCTTATTTTAATTATCAATGCCTTTTTTGGCGTGCAAAGTACATTGCTGGTAAAAGATATGAAGTTTAAACTCCAAACAAATATTCAAATTCCGGCGGCCATTGGAGGGGGGCTTTTGGGCATCCTTTTGGCAAGTTTAGGCTATGGGGTGTGGAGCCTGGTTTGGATGGGATTATGTACATCTTTTTTATCAACGGCAATGCATTGGATTTATTCGCCGTGGCGCCCGGCGCTGGTATTTGATAAAGAGTGTTTTAAAAAACACTTCTCTTTTGGTTATAAAATGACTTTATCGGGTTTATTGGATACTGTTTATCAAAACCTTTATTTAATAATAATTGGTAAATATTTTTCTGCAAGCCTGCTTGGTTTTTACTGGCGTGCAGATACCATTAGCCAGCTGCCTATAAGTAATATTTCTACCGCAGTTAATAAGGTAGCTTACCCAATGTTTGCACAAATAGCGCATGACCCCGCCCGCTTAAAAGATGTTTATAAAAAGCTAATGCAGCAGGTTATATTTTGGAATGCACCGGCATTAATATTCCTCAGTTTGATAGCTAAGCCGCTATTTCATATTTTACTGACAGACAAGTGGTTGCCGGCTGTGCCTTTTTTCAAGATATTATGCCTGTGCGGTATTATGTACCCACTTCATGTATACAACCTCAACATTTTAAAGGTGCTGGGTAAAAGCGCGCTTTTTTTTAGGTTAGAGGTGGTTAAGAAAATTTTAAGCGTTACCGGGATATTGCTTTTTATTCCCTTCGGAATATACGGGTTGTTGTACTTCCAGTTATTTTTTAACCTCATTGCTTATTACATCAATTCAGTTTATAGCGGCAGGCTTATAGCCTACCCGATAAAAGAACAAATTGAGGATATTCTTCCAATCCTGATGATAGCCGGTACGTTGGGGCTCACTTGTTACTTTCTCGATATGCTGCTAACAACACTTTATATTCCTGCGGTTATGCAAATTGGCATTGTTTTCATAATCTATTTTGGGGTTTATTTTGGTGCAGGCCTATTAGTAAAACTCTCGGCCATTAAAGATTTTAACAAATTAATTCTTAAAAAATGATACCTGTAACCAAACCATTTCTGCCAGCAGAAACTGAGTTCAACGACTATGTGAAAAGTATCTGGGAACGCCAATGGCTTACAAATAATGGCCCTTTGGTAAATACGCTCGAGCTGAAGTTAAAGGAATACCTGGGCGTTAATCATTTGCTATACGTTGCAAACGGTACTATTGCTTTACAGCTTGCCATTAAGGCATTGTCATTAAACGGCGAGATTATTACCACGCCATTTTCTTTTGTGGCAACAACAAGTGCAATTGTTTGGCAAGAGTGCACCCCCGTTTTTGTTGACATTGACCCGGAAACCTATAATATAGATCCGGCTAAAATTGAAGCGGCAATAACTTCAAAAACATCAGCAATATTAGCCACACATGTTTTTGGTAACCCGTGCGATATTGCAGCGATACAGCATATTGCCGACAGACATCATTTAAAAGTAATTTATGATGCGGCGCATTGCTTCGGCGCTGCGTATAAAAACCGGTCGGTATTTGAATATGGTGACATCAGTACAACCAGCTTTCATTCAACAAAGTTATTTCATACTATCGAAGGGGGCGCGGTATTCACCCAGGATCCGGAAGTTCTTAGAAGATTGGCTTTGATGCGCAACTTTGGGTTTTCTGGAGTTGATTGCTTTTCTGAACAAGGAATTAATGCCAAAAACTGCGAATTTCATGCGGCTATGGGCCTTTGTAATTTACGGTATGCTGATGAAATATTAAAAAAGAGAAGGTACTTAACCGAGCAATATATGTTACGGTTAACTAATCTGGATGTGCAATTTCAAAAAATTGAAAATGCTGACGATTATAATTACGCGTATTTCCCGGTTTTGTTTAGCTCGGAGGAATTGATGTTGGAGAGTAAGGCTAAGCTTGAACTGGCGCAAATATACAGCCGCAGGTATTTTTTTCCGTCTTTATCAACCCTACCATATGTAAATAGTGTGAAAATGCCGGTTTGTGATAGCGTAGCTTCCCGCATTTTGTGTCTTCCGTTATATCATACCTTAACCTTGTCTGATCTTGACCTGATATGCCGTTTGTTGCTCAGAACCCAGAATTTTACGGAAGGAAGCCAGCCAAGACCCAATCGTTTTGGTAAGCTGGTAGCAGATAAAATTGAATGGGAGTTAAACGTAAAAAATGGCAATATATGAATGGAACTGAGATTATCAGAAGCTTTTCCTATCCAACATTGCTGAGAAGAAAGCTACTTAGTTTGTACATTAAAAGGTGTTTATTTTTCGAACTGAGTAATCTGCAAATAAGAAAGGCTTACAACACGTTAAATATTTGCTTTAACTCAACCTCGAAAAATAAATCTTTATGAAAATAAAACCCGATTTACAAGTAAAACCCCGCTTGTTTTTTATTATTCCTTCCCTGATGGGCGGGGGAGCCGAAAGGGTACTAATATCGTTGGCAAATTATTTTAACAAGTTAAATTTTCAGTCGATAATCGTTTCGTTAAATCAGGATATCCCCGCTTATAAAATTGACAAAGACGTAAAGGTAGTTCAGGTATTAAACAGAACATCGCATAATTGGAGATCCAGGCTCTATTATTTTTTGAAAACTTTTTACGTGCTGATTAAATTGTTGCGAGCCGAAAATCCGGTTTGTGTAGTATCCTTCATAACATCGGCCAATATATGGGCAGGTATAACCTGCTATTTTACTAATACACCCTATATTGTATCCGAACGAACGTCGCCCAACCGAAGCGTAAATCAATTTGGTTATCTGCATAAAAAGCTTGCCGCATTAATATACCGCAATTCGGCATCGGTTGTTGTTAGCGCGAAGGGCGTTGGAGACTGTATGTTAGAAACGAAGGCTTTTAAACATCTGGATAATATAAACAGGATAATGAATGCCGTAACAATGTTTGATAAGGTAACTACGAATAAAGTACATGTTCGGAAATTTATATTGGGCGTTGGGCGATTAGATTTTGTTAAAGGCTTTGATATGTTGATTTCCGCATTCAGCCTGGCAAATCTCGATAATACTGATTTATTAATAATAGGCGAAGGGGAAGAAAGGGCAAATCTTCTTTGCCAGATTCACCGCCTCGGATTGCAGGAAAAAGTCCTTCTCCCCGGAACAAAGATTAATCTGCAGGATTATTATAGCCAGGCCGAAATTTTTGTCCTGCCTTCCCGGAATGAAGGTTACCCTAACGCGTTGGTCGAGGCGATGAGCTTTGGGCGTCCTTGTATAGCAGTAAATTGTGATTTTGGACCTTCTGAGATTATCAAAGATGGCGATAACGGCATTCTGATAGAAAAGGAATCGATTATTGCGTTGGCGGATGCAATAGGGTCTTTAAACAGCGACGATGGCCTTAAAAAAAGGATAGGGGCAGCAGCACGAAACATTTGCGACAGCAACAGTGCGGTAAAAATATTAGGTGAGTGGGCAAGTTTAGTCAATAAGCATGCTAAGGATGCTGCTACTGTAACCTGACCTTAAAAATGATACCGGCAAATTATTCATTCGAAATTAAATCTTAATTATATGTTACAATATTTAATCCGTTTAGACGATTTGTGCCCAACAAATAATTTAGAAAAATGGCAGCGTTTTTTTAGTTTGTTTGACAGATATAAAATTAAACCAATAATAGCTGTAATTCCACATAACCAGGATCCCCAACTAAAAAGCCGGGGAAAATTTAATTCAAATTATTGGCCCATGGTACGTAAACTCCAAAGCAAGGGGTATATAATAGGGATGCATGGGTATGATCATTGCTATGTAAATAGAAATTCTGGGATGCTAAAAATGAATAAACGATCAGAGTTTGCTGGGCTGCCATCGGAAATACAGGAGCAAAAGATTAAAGCCGCCGCAGAAATATTTCGTCGTGAAAAGGTTTATACTTCATTGTTTATAGCACCTGCACATACGTTTGACAGGAACACCCTTGCGGCATTGGAGAAGTATACTGATATTAAGATCATAAGTGATGGGTTATTAAAATCGCCTTACGTCCGGTTCGGATTTAACTGGATTCCTGTGCAACTGTCAGAAGTTGAACCGAAAACGCAAGATACCTGGACTTTTAATTATCACCCCGAAACCTGTACTGATCGTGCTTTTTATGAACTTGAATACTTTATTGTAAAATATCATAAGCACTTTGTTTCGCTTGGTGATCTGTCATTTGTAAACTATACCTGGGTAGATTATATAAAAGAAAAAATCTGCATATATAAACGCCAGGCCCGTGACTACTTAACCCTGCTACTTATTGTGGCCGAAAGAATCCCAACCTAACTTTACGAGGTTCATACTTGGCCATTTTTATAAATTGATTTATTCACCTAATGCCTATCTTTTATATGAAAATTCCGTTTTCGCCTCCGTTTATTGATCAATCTGTTATAAAAGAAGTTATTGACACACTTGCCTCTAAATGGATAACCACAGGCCCTAAGGTAGTGGAGCTTGAAAATGAGATAGTAAATTTAACAACAGCCCAAGCGGCCCTTTGTGTAAATTCATGGACATCAGGCGCAATACTGATGCTAAAATGGTTTGGTGTAAAAGAGGGCGACGAAGTTATTATACCCGCTTATACCTACTGCGCTACCGCTTTATGTGTGCTGCACTGCGGAGCCAAGCCTGTAATGGTTGACGTTAATGCTGATTGCAGTATATCCGAACAAGCCGTTTTGCAGGCTATCACGAGCAAAACAAAAGCAATTATTGCTGTTGATGTTGCTGGGTGGCCATGTGACTACGGGGCTATAAAAGAAATTATTTGCAGGCCCGATATTGTAAACTTATTTGAGCCAACAAATGATAAGCAAACAGCACTGGGTAGGATATTATTAATTGCCGACGCTGCACATTCCCTGGGAGCTACTATACATGGAGTTGCAGCCTCGAAGGAAGCCGACATCGCAATTTTCTCATTTCATGCTGTTAAAAATATAACAACGGCAGAGGGGGGCGCTATTTGCTTAAATCTGCCGGCAAAATTTAATATTGAACAGGAGTATAGGTATTTAAAGATGTTTACGTTAAATGGACAAACTAAAGATGCGTTTACCAAATCAACCGGGGGGGGATGGAAGTATGATATTTTATTCCAGGGCCTTAAAATCAATATGCCTGATGTGTGCGCCGCTATCGGCCTGGCTCAAATAAAAAAATATTCCGAGTTACTTCTTCCTTTAAGAAAACTGATTGCACTAAAATACTTTAAAAGCTTCAGGGAAATGAATTGGTTTATAGCACCATCACTCATTGATGGAAACCGGGAAACTTCCTATCATCTTTATTCCTTAAGGATCAAGGGAATATCTGAGCCACAGCGCGACCAGATTATAGAAGATATTACCGGGCTAGGCATAAGCGTTAACGTTCATTTTATTCCTTTACCAATGTTAACTTTATTTAAATCGTTGGGGTACAACATAGCCGATTACCCCATGGCCTATGCTCAGTATGCAAATGAAATTTCGCTCCCCATTTACCCTCAATTGTCCAATGCAGAAGTGGACTTTATTATAGAAACGGTAATAACAGCGGTAAACAAGCAAGTTGGATACCTGAAAACTTCTTCAATAACAGGGTTTTAAAATGATATTAAAAAGGATCTTTGATTTAATTTTTGCTTCGATTTTATTGATATGCCTAATTCCGGTATTAATTATAATCGCGATAGCTATCAAATTCAATTCGAAAGGAAGCGTATTTTATATACAGCCCAGAATTGGCAAAAATGGTTCTGAGTTTAAACTCTTTAAATTCAGAACCATGTATGAGTTTTCTGATAGAGCAGGGTTATTAACTATTGGATATTCTGATTTTAGGATCACCACTGTTGGTTTTTGGCTTCGTAAGTATAAACTGGACGAATTGCCGCAATTAATAAATATTATTATTGGCGATATGAGTTTTGTTGGGCCCAGGCCAGAAGTAAGCAAGTATGTTACCATTTACACTCTGCAGCAATTGAGGGTACTTAGTGTTAAGCCTGGCTTAACAGACTGGGCTTCTATCAAATACTTTAATGAAAATGAACTTTTGGCAACTGCCGAAGACCCGGAGAAGCTTTATATAAATACCATTTTGCCATCAAAAATATTCCAAAACCTTGAATATATCGACAACAGAAATTTCCTGATGGACATCAGAATTATTTTAAGCACCCTTAAAAGATTACTTAAATAAGCTGTAACCTTTTATGGAACTTAAAAAACTTTTGGTTTATTGTTTTGTCATTTTCTATTTATATGCCCTTGCATTTGGCTTGTTTATGACAGAAACTGTGAAGATACCCGCTCCCGTTTTATTTGGTTTGCCCATTGTTTTTTTTGCAAGGCAGCATGTAATGCGTTTTTTATATCACAAAGAAATGTTTTTGTTTGCCACAGCTTCATTTTTATACAATATAGTGGGAATGAACGATTACCGCTCTTTTTTTGCCACCTTAATTACAATTTTTATATGTGCGCTATATTTTAATTATTTTGTCGGGTTAAGCAAAAACAGGTTTGTTGCATCGATAGTATTGTTTTTTTTACTGTTGATGTTGTCAATGATTATCATGATACTTGATCATAACTACGCATCAATTATCGATCCTATCAGGAGCGCAATGCTTGATGAGCAGGTTAAGCAAAGCCCCTCAGGCCTTTCAATAACTCAGTTTACTTTTGGTTACCAGATTGCGGCGTTTACTACGATGATTTTGGTAGCAGCTTTTACTTTTAAGCAAAATTTAATTGTAAAGTTAGTGGCGTTATGTTTCTGTATGCTATGCCTTTATCTTGGTATGAATAGGTCTGCATTTATAAGTTTTGGTGCTGCAGCAGCCATATTCTTGATTGTTTATTATCGATACAAAGCTATTTTTTTGCTCGCATGCACCATTCTGATATGTTTTGCAGGCTATACATATGTGTTAAAAGGCAATTCTGACAATAAGAATAACATATTGTCGAAAAATAATGCAAAGGAAGCAAATGATTTTAATCGTGCTGATCTGGCAGCAGAAAATCTTAAAATAGTTGCAGATTATCCGTTTGGGTTAATATTTTATGGAAAAAACTGGGAGGAGGTTACTTATCGAAATCCTTCTTTCCCTTTTGGTTTATCATCGCACAATGCTTATTTGATGTTTGTTACTTTATTAGGCCCATTTTTAGGATTTGGGTTATTAGGGGCAATTTATTATCGTATTCTCTCCCTTTTCGCGCAGGTAATTAAGAGCATCCACAAAAAAAAGCAGCCTTTATACTTCGCATTGTTTTTCTCGTTTTTTGCTGTTTCAATAAATGCGTTATCGCACAATGGCTGGCTACTAAGCGTAGATGGGCCGACTATATTTTTGTATTTCGCGATACTTCAATACAATAATATGTCAGATACGGGTAACGATATCTTACTTGCCTGAAAAAAGATCACCTTAAGTTTTAATACGGGTACTTATGAAAAAGAAAATTTTCCTGGTAGTTGGTTCTCTTGGAGCCGGCGGTTCTGAACGCGTTTATTGGTTGCTTTCCCAGTATTTTAACAACGAAAAATATGATGTATCTGTTGTTTATCTGAGTGGTCATCATCAATGTTTTTCTGCTGATGTTAAAGGAATCCGTTTTATCAATTTGAATACTATAAAGGCATCAAAGTCATTTTTCAAGCTTTTTAAACTGCTAAGAGATGAAAAGCCAGATGTTGTTTTTTCAACAACCGACCATATAAACATTTTAACCTCAATGGTTGCTTGCTTTGTAAAAGTCCCTAAGTTAATAGCCAGGGCTTCAAATAACCCGTTTCAAATGCGCCAGTACTATGATTTTAAAGCCAGGTTCTATAATTTTTTTACCAGGTTTTTGTTTTTTCGGTTTGATTTTATCGTATGCCAATCGGAAGAGATGCTTCGCGAAATGGCGGTATGTTATAACATTCCGGCTAAAAAATTAATTGTAATTCATAACCCAATTTTTCCGTCGCAATTGCTCAAAAACGGCCGGTGCATATCAGGGTTAAAGCGCCTGGTGGTTGTAAGCCGGTTGAGAAAAGAAAAAGGGTTGCTCCGGTTGCTTGAAATTGTTAAAGAGCTCCCAATAAATTATGTATTAACAATAGTTGGCGATGGTCCCTTAATGGATGAGTTAAAAGCCTTTGTTTGCCATCGTAATCTTTGCAACCGGGTAACTTTTACTGGCCAAATAAGTAACGTTGCGTTGCAAATTGCAAGGAACGACTTGTTGGTTTTGAGCTCTTTTACAGAAGGGTTTCCAAACGTAGTACTTGAGTCCCTCTCGGTTGGAGTTCCTGTTGTTACTTTTCGTGTTGGCGGGATTAGCAAGTTGATAAGGGAAGGCTTTAACGGATTTGTTGCCGAACAAAACGACGTTGTAAATTTAAAAAGGCATATTATCCGTGCCTGCAACCAAACGTGGCACCATGAGGAGATAAAAGCGGATATATATAATCGCTTTGCCCTCGATAAAATTGGTAAATCCTACGAAACGCTGATGCTAAGTTAAGTTTATAACCTAATCATTTATATATGTGTGGAATTTACGGGGCAACTACCTATTACCCGGACGAAGTAATTGTTGCTAAATTACAAAGGGTAGGGTTTCGCGGGCCAGACTATTCGGGTTTTGAACGTGTTGGCTCCGTTATTTTGGGTCACAACCGGCTTGCAATTGTGGATTTAGACCACAGATCAAACCAGCCCTTCAGCTACAAGCACATTAAAATTGTATTTAATGGCGAAATATACAATTACAAGGATTTAAAAACCAAGCTGCAGGATTTAGGACATCTTTTTTCTACAAACTCTGATACCGAAGTACTGGCGGCCGCCTATCTTGAGTACGGCGAGCGTTGCGTATATCAGTTTATTGGCATGTTTGCCTTTGTAATTTACAATACGCTTTCTGGCAAGTTGTTTGGGGCAAGGGATCGTTTGGGTAAAAAGCCATTTTATTATACTCATCACGGGCTTGATTTTGAATTTGGGAGTCAACCATCGCAAATTTGTATAGGCCGAAATATTCAGATGGATGAAGCGGCCATTAATGAATATCTGATATGGGGTTATGTGCCAGAACCCAGGTCGGCATGGAAACAGATAAAAAAGCTAGAGGCCGGGCACTCCTTTACTTTCACGATAGGTACAGGTACGTTTAAGGTAAGTAAATATTGGGACCTTGACCTCAATTTTGTAAACAAATATGAAGGTTCCTATTTTGAAGCCAAATCGTCTCTTAAAAGTCTTTTAACCAACGCGGTCGAGATCAGGATGCAGGCGGATGTTAATGTTGGCGTTTTTCTTTCCGGAGGAATTGACTCTTCATTAATAACAGCACTTGCTGCACAGTATAGTAAACAGGTAAAAACCTTTTGCATTAAGTTTAACGAAAAGGGTTTTGACGAAAGCCTCTTCGCAAAAAAAATTGCTAATTATTTGCAAACAGATCATCATGAAATTGAATGCAGCAGTAACGAAGGCATTGGGTTAATTAAAAACTTTAGCGAGTATTACGATGAACCATTTGCTGATTCAAGCGCAATACCAACATTATTGCTGAGTAAATACACTAAAAAATACGTTACCGTTGCTTTAAGTGGCGATGGTGGCGACGAAAGTTTTATGGGGTATAGCCGATATAAGTGGTTTAGTATGGTTAACCATTTATTTAACTATCCGCTGTCGGTAAGACGGCAGTTGGCCCGAATTATAGGTTTATCGCCAAACTACCGTCACCAGTTAATTGCATTAGGCCTTTGTAGTTCAAAAATTAGTTCCCTATATGGGTTAATGCTTGGTGGATTAGAATACTCATGGCTTAACCAGCCTGAGCAAGGACTGGAAGTACCATTTATGGATATCTGGTCGTCAAAATCTCTCAGTATTTTACAAAAAATGTCGGCTTTTGACACCAAAACTTACCTGAATGGTGATATCAATACAAAAGTAGACCGTGCGTCTATGGCATTTGCAATTGAAGCGCGTGCCCCATTAATGGATCACCGGGTAGTTGCTTTCGCTCAAAATCTGCCTGATGATTACAAGTTTCAGTATGGATGTCAAAAAAGGATTTTAAAGGATATCTTATATGAATATGTCCCTGCCGAGTTTTTTAACAGGGCAAAATCAGGTTTTACTTTACCGTTACAGTATTGGTTTAGAAACGAGTTGAAAGATTATGTAATGGATCACCTCACATTAAATGAGCTCAAAAATATTCCAGGAGTTAATGCGCCAAAAGCGCTGGCCATGGTAAAGCAGCACATGGATGGTAAGTGGAACCGGTTTCCACAGATATGGAAACTGTTGGTTTTTACGCAATGGTTAAAAAGCCAAACAGCATCTAAGTCTTTTAGATATCAACCGGTTTTAAAAAAATAATATTTCATGGTACAGATTAAAAGTTCCTTAATTAAAGTCATACCGTACAACGTAATATGGTTTGCCCAAAAACCCAACTTTTGGAATTGTTTATGCAACTCTTATAAGCAAAGTTCATATAGCGGTTATATCCCAGGATATTTAAAAGAATCATTTTATACCAAAATAATTGATTTAACTGCTTCAAAAGAAACTTTTGAAGTAGGTTTTGACCAGAATACCACATACGAAATAAGGCGTGCAATTAAAGATGGCGTTATTACCGTAATGGAGACAGGTTTAAGACGTTTTATAGAATTTTATAACGCTTTTGCCGAAACAAAGCACCTTAAAAAGCTGACGAAAGAGTTTTACAAATATCAGTCGGCGCTGGTAATTACAAAGGCGATGTATAATGGTCAGGATGTTGTAATGCACGCCTATTTACGCGATAATACATTAAAAAGGATAAGGCTGTTACACTCTGCATCGCTTTTCAGAAACGAATCAGATAAGCAATCAAGAGCGGTCATTGGCAGGGCCAACAGGTTGTTGCATTTTAAAGATATGTGCTTTTTTAAACAGCAGGGTTTCGAGACTTACGACCTTGGCGGTTACGCTTACCAAACTTCAGATGAATCGCTTGCAAAGATTAATCAATTCAAAGACAGTTTTGGCGGAACCCTGATTCGTGAAAACGATTACTTGCCAATATTGGTTGTTGTTCACTCATTTTTAAAAAAAATAGTAAGAATATGAAAATAACCGAAACGATAAACATGGTTTGGGATAAATTATTTTTATACGATAAATGGAATATTGGTTATGTACACCAGACGCCCGAAAATTTGATTAGCACGCAAAAACTTAACGGAGAAATTAAATGGCTTAGTGAGGATAACGTTGATTATGCAGCAGATCCTTTTGTAATACAGTTAAATGGCCGGTTGCACCTTTATTATGAAGAGCTGAATTTTTGGAAAGGCAAAGGCGAAATAATGATGACAGACGATATGCTTTTTAAAAGCAAAAAAAAAGTCAAAGGCATTACTAAAGAAGCCATACATTTATCATATCCTCACCTGTTTACAGTTCGGGACCAGCTTTATTGCATTCCGGAAACCGCAACAGCCAGGCAAGTTGCTTTATACCAGATTGACGCAGAAGACCCCTGTAGTTTTAAAAAAATAAAACTATTGTTAGAGGGGGAGGCCTTTGTTGATAGCTCAATAATTCATTTCAAAAATAAATATTGGTTATTTAGCAGTATATCCCGTATGCCCGGAAAACTTTACATTTTTTATGCAGATAGCCTGGATTCTTCTTTTAAACCACATAGCCTAAATCCTATAAATGTTGCCTTCAATGTTAGCCGATCGGCAGGCAGGCTGTTTATCGTGGGCCAAAAACTTTATATGCCCAGCCAAAATCCCGAAAAATGTTATGGTGGCTCGGTAATGATAAATGAGATAACGAATATAAGCGAGACTGAATTTCAATATCAAACGGCATTTGAATTGTTACCGCAACCGCCGTATGACAAAGGATTACATACTATAAACTTTGCCGGTGATTTAATAGTTATTGACGGAAAACGAAAAGTATTCAGTGTATTAGGGCCGTTAAAAAAAATTATCGGAAAAATAAGAAACCTCAAATTCAAATAATGGAGCACGATATGTACAAGTTGGTCTTTTTGTCCATGTCAGATCAGGCTAATGGGGCAGAAAATATTTTGCTAATGTGTGCAACAACCAGTAAAGCTCCGTTAATATTTTTAAAAAAAGCAGATAAAGGGGGGCTTAAAATTCCTTGTGGATTAAATGTTACCTATGTTACAAACAGAAGCTTAATCCTGGGCTTTCTGGGGGTTATAAAGGTATTAAAATCATATAGAACAGATCATGTAATTGTTAGTACTCACCCGTATTTAAATGCCTACCTGGGTTTTTTGAAGCGTATTGGATTTTTAAAATCAAAAGTAATTGTAAGGGAATGTACTTCTGTTTTTACAAGGTTCAGCGGCTTTAAAAAGTGGAGCTATCAATTGGCATATCGTTTAGGATATCCTGCCGTCGACCTGGTAATTTGTCAAACAAGGCAAATGCGCGACGACTTTATTAAAAATGCTTCGTTTTTAAAATCCGAATTGTTAATAGTGCAGCCAAATCCGCTTGATATAAAACAAAATATGATCAAAGCAAGCGCCACACTAACTGATGCAGATGCCGAAACTGAATTTATTTGTGCGGCAGGCCGATTAATTCCCGAAAAAGGCTTCTTAGTATTAATAGCAGCTTTTAATATTTTGAAAGCAGAATTCCCAAATCTAAAATTGTTGATTTTTGGCGATGGCCCACAAAGAGATCTTCTTGAAAAACTAATTGCCAAATACGAATTAACCGGGCGCGTAATTCTGAAGGGTTGGATTGAAAATCCAATGCCGTATTTCAAGCATTCCAGGGTATGTGTTGTGTCGTCCATAAAAGAAGGATTCCCGAACGTTTTATTACAGATGATGAGCCTGAACCCCAAAGTTGTATGTACTAAATGTGCCGGCGGAATTGATGATATCGATGGCGTTTTTAAGGCCGATATAAACAGCGAAGGAGATCTCACAAATGCAATCAGAGTGGCATTGAATTCAACAGCCCATTACCGGGAACAAATTCAACATTATTTAGATGGTAGAACTCCCCAGGTTTTTATCCATTCTATAATGAAGTCCCTTGTAAGATAAATTTCCAATTTATCACTTCCAGTAGTAACAACAATTTACCTTAATTGAACAATTATGAAATCAAAAATCAAATCTTTTTCGAAAGTACTAATCCCGTTTGCGTTGGCAGCAGGTAATAAACCATTTAGTATTTGTAATAAAAAAGTTATAACAAATCATCTTAATTAAACGATCATGAAACCACAAATCAACCCTTTTTTGAAAGTACTAATCCTGTTTGCGCTGGCAATAGGTAATACATTATTTGGTGGCTGCAAAAAATCAGCTTTAACACCATCATCTGTCTTACATGATACGGTAAGGTTAGTACATGACTCTATTGTATACATTAAGGATACCTCGCATACTGTAACGGATACGGCTGCTTTAAAACCAATAAGTTTAATAGGTTTGAGATCCGATTCGGGTTATTGCTATAAAATTGGATATCACCTTCCGGTTATAGGCGATTCAAATGACAAACCCAACGTTTCAACATTGCGCCTTTTTGAAAATGGTGTCGAATTATCTCCTGCACATTCTAACCACAAGTCTATCAGGGTGTATGGGCTTGGACAGTTTAGTCACTGGGGCGATGAACTATATTTCTCAAGTTCAGATAACACCACCCCACTAAATAACGGCAGGAAATATAGCTATAAGATGAAATAAGCTGGCAATATTTTATACTATACGGTACTTGCAAATGCAAAAAAGCATTTCATAATCGCAACACCAAACATCTTCTTCACAACACATTTTATAGGATTAATATAGCAACTACAATAAAATCCAATAAAATAAGGGCCAGAATCGACTCCAGTCGGAAAACATAAGGCCAATAAAATCTGCCAGGCACCTGGTTCAACGGCAAGCACACTTCTAAAACTAAAACTCATACTCATGAAAATTTTAATTACCGGTACAGCTGGTTTTATTGGCTATCATTTGGCCCAAAAAATGCTCGAAAGAGGGGATACCGTAGTTGGTGTAGATAATTTAAACGATTATTACGATGTGAAACTTAAATATGCCAGGCTCGACAATACCGGTATTAATACAGCAAACATCGAGTATGGCAAACCTGTTGCAAGTTCAAAGTATCTAAACTACACATTTGTTAAAGCAGATTTGCTGGATATTGAACTATTAAACAGCACTTTTAAAATTGGTGAATTTGACGCGGTATGTAACCTGGCCGCCCAAGCCGGCGTTCGTTACAGCTTAACAAATCCCGAAGTTTACATCGATTCAAATATTAAAGGATTTCTCAATATCCTGGAATGTTGCCGGCATTTTAAAATAGGGCATTTGGTTTACGCAAGTTCGTCAAGCGTTTATGGGTTAAATAAGAAAATGCCATTTAGTGAACATGATATTGCCGATCACCCGGTGTCGTTATATGCAGCATCAAAAAAAGCAAATGAAATGATGGCACATACCTATAGCCACTTGTTTGGTTTAAAAACAACCGGATTGCGTTTTTTTACGGTTTATGGCCCATGGGGAAGGCCCGATATGGCTTTGTTTATTTTTACAAAGGCTATATTGGAAGGCAAACCTATCGAGGTTTTTAACAACGGTAATATGAAACGTGATTTTACTTACATTGATGATATTGTGGAAGGTATAACCCATGTAGTTGATGGACCGGCCAAAGCAAACCCTGATTGGGATGCCTGTAATCCTGATCCTGCCACGTCGACAGCCCCTTTCAGGGTTTTCAACATTGGCAAAGGCGCACCTGTTAAATTACTTGATTTTGTAAGCGAGATTGAAAATCAAATTGGTATAACGGCCTTAAAGATTTTAAAGCCGATGCAGGATGGCGACGTAGGCGAAACCTGCGCAGATGTTTCAAATTTAGATGAAGTTTTAAAATATAAACCTCAAGTTCCCGTTTCCGTAGGTGTTGCCCGTTTTATTACCTGGTATAAACAATTTTACGAAGTTGAAGTTGGCGTCCAAGCAACGATATTGTCCTAAAGAAAAATAATTTTGTCATTTTAATGTCATGAAGTGTGCAATTTATACACTTTCTTTACAATTAAATTTTACACTTTTTTATAGCCTCAGGTTGTATAAACCCACTTTTTGTACTTTTAATTAATTCAGTCTATTCATCGCGGATAATTTTTAATCGTAATTTTTCAAACACAGTCTCGTTTGAGAAGCCAAAATTAAAAACGCATGAAAAACACACAAAAACTCTTCAACAAAGTGGCTGTATTCAGCATCGTACTCAGCACAATTATCTTTTTGGGCAGTTGCAAGCGAACCCAGGATAGTCCTGATAACTTGCCGCAAAACCAGTTAACAACAAGCTCGGCTTCATTTGCTACAACAACTACAGGAACAAGTTATGCTGTAGATTTAACCGCCATCAAGTCGGACGGTGGATATGCTTATAAAACAGTATATCCATTAAGTAAATCTGGTGATTCAAATACGGCACCTACTGCATCAACAATGAGGTTATTTGAAAATGGCGTTGAATTGAGCCCGCCGCATTCTTTGCATGCAGATATACGTAGTCTGGGCAAGGGGCGTTTTAGCCATTGGGGTACAAGTTTGTATTTTTCGGCTTCTGACAATACAAACCCGGCAACTAACGGGCGTAAGTACACTTACACTTTTGACGGATCTGCAAGTGGCACAACGACGACGACGACAACAACAACTACCCCAACAACAACAACTACTACTACCGCTGGTTCGGCAACTAAAACAGGTGTAACTTCGGCACTGATGGGTTATGCAATGTATAACGGCACAACAACAGGAGGCGCCGGAGGAACTACTGTAACAGTATCTACACTGGCAGCACTAAAGACAGCACTATCCGGAAGTGATCCAAGACTAGTATATGTAAGTGGCACAATTGCAGGCTCGGGTGATGATCCGGTGTACGTATCGTCCAACAAATCAATTATTGGCCAACCCGGAGCAACAATAACGGGTATATCACTGTACATGTTTACAGTTAACAATATAATTATTCAAAATATAACCTTTAAAAATTATGTGACCGATGCCGCCTTGATGATCAAGTTTTCAACTACCCACGTTTGGGTTGATCATTGCGACTTTTCTAACGATCGCAGCCATGGCTGGGATTATTGGGGTAAAGACATAGCTATAACTAGGGCCTCAGATTTTGTTACCGTTTCCTGGAGCCGGTTTCACGATACAAATTTGTCATTCCTGATAAGTGGTGGTATTGTGGGACACGAATCAGATATTGGTCACTTACATGTTACGCTGCACCACAATTTTTGGTATAACGTTAGCGAAAGGGAGCCCGATATGAACTATGGCCGAGTGCATGTGTTCAACAATTATCACCTCAATAATAGTGGCTATAGCTTGGGTGCAAGGGCCAATGGAATTGTACGTACAGATAATGAATACTTCTCTGGATGCATCAAACCAATAAGTACAAACCTTGCCGGCGACCCTCCAGGATACTTTAGCGGGGTAAGCACTAATATTTATTCAAATTGTGGTGCAAACGATATAACAACACCACTATCTACCTGGGTACCTGAATATACTTACAGTTCTGTGCTTGATGCGGCAGCAAATGTGCCTGCCATAGTTCAAAAAGGGGCTGGCGCAATACTTACCAACTAATAATTTTTTTAACCCTATTATAAAATGTCCGGATTACGGTTTAGTAGTCCGGACGTTAATTAAGATTCTTTGGTGTTAATTTTTTAATTATTAAATCATATGTTTTAAAATTCTACTCAACCCCAAACAAACGATGGCTTTAACAGGCTAACAACAACTTCAATCTAAACCACATCACACCATTTTTATGATAGTTACCGGGCAAAAAATACTGATAGCCTGTGATTCGGCCAAATCATTAATCGATTTTAGAGGAAAACTCATCGAAGATTTAGCAAAACAACACCAGGTATATGTTTTTACACCAGCTTTATCGCCAGCCATACGCACGAAGCTAAGTATGTTCAAGGTGGTTATACATGAGAATAAGCTAAAAGGTAGTACTGTTTCTGTCATCGAAGACGTAAAATATGCTATCGCGCTTTACAAACTCATAAAACGTATACAGCCGGATATTTTTTTCCCCTATACACTAAAACCAGTTATTTATGGTACCCTGGCTGCAAAACTAAACCACGTAAAACTAATAACGCCAATGCTCTCAGGGCTTGGGTATAGTTTTGTGCAAGGCAGTCAAACATCGCTGGTAAGCCGCATAGCACAAATAATGCTCAAATGTAGCTTAAGGGCGAGCCCGGCATTAAGGATCATTTTTCAAAACAAAGACGACTATCAAACACTGCTCAGTAAAAAAATATTAACATCTAAACACCAGGCTTTTGTAGTTAATGGTTCGGGGGTTGATTTGGGCCATTACCGGTGCTCATTGCCGGATACCAATACCATTAGCTTTTTAATGATCTCGCGCCTTATAAATGCAAAGGGTATTTACGAATATTATGAAGCAGCCCGTATAACGCGTTTAAAGTATCCCGAAGTTAGATTCAGGCTTATAGGCTCGCCCGATAAAAATATTGATTCAATTAACGCCGATCTTTTATTCAAAATTCAACATGGCGATACTGTAGAATATGTAGGAGAGGTTGATGACGTTAGGTCTTATATATCAGAATCGTCTGTTGTTGTTCTCCCTTCATATTACGGCGAAGGCATTCCGCGCTGCTTGCTGGAAGCTATGGCCACCGGCCGGGCAATTATCACCTGCGATTCAGTCGGTTGCCGTGAAACCGTCATTTCAGGTTCTTCTTCCAACGGATTTTTGGTGCCTATCAAAAATGTGTCTGAACTAATTTTAAAAATTCATCACTACATACAGCATCCCTCGGATATTGTTAATCATGGATTACACGGGGTGGCCCTGGCTAAAGGGAAATTTGATGTGAAACTCATTAACGCGTACATGATGGAAATTATGCAGTTAAAACGGGCTTAAAAACATAAAACGAAGTAAATAGGATATGAAAAACAGATTTAAGTATAGCGAGAAAGAGTTTAGCACCTTTCCAGAATCTATTCGTGAATATGGATGGGTAGTATATGAAAATGCGGTTGACAACGATTTTTTGGATGTAATAAATGCCGATTTGGAATCGGCTTATAACGTGCGAAGGGCTATCCAGGAGAAAAACAATATCAGCGCTAATATGCAGGGTACACTACATCATTTATTGGAGAGAAATAATTTCAGTATCCCTTTTCTCCAAAAAATGTACTGTGATGATGAAATAACGCAATTTTTGGGAGGCAACTACATATTAAACGGTATTAACGCGGTTATACACGCAAAACAAGCACAGCCATACCTGAGTAATATGCATCGTGATACCAGAACCTTTGTTGCCAATACCAGGTTGTTGATGCAGATGATTGTTACGCTGGATGATTTTACCGAAACTAATGGCGCTTCGCATTTCCTCTCAGGGTCGCACAAATCGGCATTGCGACCCAACGAAAATTATTTCTTTGATAATGCAGACAGGGCTATTGCACCCAAAGGCAGCATAATATTGTTCGATTCAAATATTTGGCATGCAGCCGGTGAAAATACCACAATTGATGTACGCCGGGCATTAACTTTAGGATTTACCCGGCCATGTTTTAAACAACAAATGGATTATCCAAGATTATTAGGTTATGATTTTGTTGCCCAGCTTAATCCCGGCCTGCGCCAGGTAATAGGGTACAATGCCCGGGTGCCCGAAAGCCTGGAAGAGTACTATCAACCCCTTCACCTCAGAATGTATCAACGGGACCAGGGCTAAAAGGCTCTTTAAATCGCAAATAATTTACGGCTATGCAAAATAACAGAACCGCTTTAAAATCCATTGGTGGATATTTAGGGCTGGAATTGGCGGTGGGAAATGAATTTTATCCAAACCTGATTCATTTGAACACCGGACGGAACGCCCTTGAGTATATTTTAAGGCAAAAAGAATACGCTAAAATATATATTCCATATTTTACGTGCGATGTTTTGCTTGAACCCATCGAGAAGTTAGGTGTCAAGCACCAATTTTATTCAATCGACAAGAATCTTGACCCGGTAATCGATTTTGATATCGAGCATAATGCCTGTTTCTTGTATACCAATTACTTCGGTTTAAAGCAGGAAACTGTTACTGCCTTAAGTTACAAAATTAGCAACCTGATAATTGATAATTCGCAGGCTTTCTTCTCGGAGCCGTTGCCAAAGGTGGATACCTTCTATTCGTGCCGCAAATTCTTTGGCGTTTCTGACGGCGCTTATTTGCAAATTAAAAGAAAGCTGGCAAAAAAGCTACCGGTTGATAAATCCGTTAACCGGTTTTCGCACCTTATTAAGAGTATTGACTGTGGCATAGAAGAAGGTTACGAAGCTTACAAAGAAAGTAATAAGGATTTGGAGAACAATGAGATAAAATCAATGTCTGCGGTTACAAAAAAAATACTTTCGGGTATTGATTATGATGCTTGCGCGAAGATAAGGGAGCGCAATTTTCATTTTCTACATAAACATCTGCATGAATATAATCTGTTGAAGTTTGAAATACCTGAGGACTGTGCACCGATGGTTTACCCATTTTTGTGCAATGACAAGTATTTAAATGTGCATTTAATTCAAAAAAAAATATATGTAGCTACTTATTGGCCAAACGTTTTTAAATGGACTAAAAAAGGCATGTACGAAAATTACCTTTCCCGTTGTTTAGTTCCGTTGCCAATAGATCAGCGCTATAATTTACAGGATATGTATTATATGTTAAACACCTTACGCCTTTTTTTATGACAATATCAATTTATATACGGCCTTTGGTTGTAGAAGATGCGCTGGTTTCCTACGCGTGGCGTAATGATCCGTTAATTTGGATTTACACAGGCTACAAACCGGTTAATTACATTACCGCGGTTATTGAAACCGCCTGGTTCCAGGGCGAGTTACTCAAAGAAAACCAGGCAAGGTTTGCAATTTGCGTTAAGGAACTTAATACTTATGTGGGTAACATTCAGCTGTTAGATATTACCGCTCATGATGCCGAACTGCACCTTTTTATCGGCAATAGGCTATACTGGGGTAAGGGCATTGGTTACCAGGCTACAGTGAAAATTCTGAACTATGGTTTCCTGATAAAAGAGCTGGATCTCATCTACCTTAAAGTCCATCCCTCAAACATATCAGCTTTAGCTATATACGAAAAAGCTGGTTTCGAAATTACAGGTAAGGAAGATGGCCTTATTCGCATGAGCACTACCAAAAGTAAGTTCATAGCTGCACAAAACTGCAAAAGTTAGCATAAAGCCTAAGCACTATATTAACTATGACAAAAGTACTAACTATTCTCGATAGGCTGGAGTGGACAAAATATATCCGGGGCGCCGCCGAATATGATTTTTATCATACATGGCATTATAACAACCTCGAAAGTTGTCTTGAAAGTAAAGCCCGGCCGCTTTTATTTGTGTATCAGCAAGGCGATGACTATGTAGCATTTCCTTTAATTGAACGCAAAATACCTGGTACGGAGTTTTTCGATCTTACTTGCGTTTACGGATTCTCGGGCCCGGTTTCCAATAAAAAAATGGAAAGCCTTGAGGGTAGTTTTGCAGATAATTTTAAGGATGCGTTTGTTGCCTTTCTCGCCGATGGTAATTACATCTCGGTATTTATTCGCATGCATCCGTTTTACAAGCAACAAAAGCTGCTTGATAAATTGGGAGGGGTATATTCAAATGGGAAAACAGTTGTAATTGATTTGTTTAAAAGTATTGATGATCAACGGAATGATTACCGGCAAAGTACTATGGATTCTATTAAACACGCCTGGAAAAAAGGATTCAGGGTAGTAGAAGAAAAAGGGAAAGAGGCTTTGGCCGTTTTTACCGATATCTATAATGAAAGCATGAAAAGAGTGGGGGCTACCGACTCATATTTATTCAATGATCAATATTTTGCCAACATATGCAATACAAATGAATATGATGCACGGATACTAATGGTTTACGACGGTGTTACTGTTATGTCGAGTACAATAATAACTTTTACTAACGATATTATTCAGGCTCATTTGGTTGGCACACGGGCCGAATATCTGCACAAAAGCCCCACAAAATTTCTGGTTGATGAAATTACGCTTATCGGCAGGCGCGAGGGGATGAGATATTATAATTTGGGTGGCGGTCTTGGTTACAAACACGATAAACTTTTTGAATGGAAAGCCGCATTTTCAAATTTGCATTTTGAATTCAATACCTGGCGTTACATTGCAAACCCCATCGTTTATCAAAATTTATTGGCCCAAAAAGGAATTAAGAATGATCCGGAAATCGATTTTTTTCCGCTGTATCGCTACGCATAATTTTTTTGTTTACCTAAACAACTATCCAATATGCTATACCTCAGGAATTTATTATTTCAAGAAAAATTTCATTCAAGGTGGTTGGTGCTATTAACTGATCTTGTTATTGTCCTTATATCATTATGCTTGTCGTTTTCGGTAAAAGGCAAACTCGGTCCGGGACAGAGCAATCTTTACTACATTGCATTTTATTGCAGTAACGCCATATTAATCTTCTTAATTATGCGGGTACACACCCGTATTATAAGGCATTCAAACACGCGGGATATGTTGCGCGTTCTTGCAGCTGTTTTTGTAAGTACTATTGCTTTCGTGGTAATTTATCATTTGATGTTTGCAACATATCTTAAAATAAATTTGCAGGGTTTAGGAGATGTTTTGCTTATTAATTTTTTTATCTCTTCGTCGCTGCTGATGGCCATGCGTATTGTTATCAAAGATGTTTTTAAATACTTTAATGAGCCGGGCTATAAAATAGAGAAAGAAAACGTTTTGATATACGGTTCAGGTACATCTTCAATCTTGATAAAAAACACTTTGGAGGCCCAGCGAGGCTTTATGATAAATGTACAGGGTTTTATTGATACGGGGGCCGATAAAATTTATAAGAGCATTGAACAAAAACGTGTTTACCCAATAAAAGCTATCACCAGGCTCCACAATAAATGCGGCATCAAAAAAATGCTTTTAACGTCTGAAGATATACAATCAGAAGGTAAAAGAACCGCTATAGCAACATGTGTTGAATTGGGTATCAAGGTAATTACAGTTCCGCCATCAAATGAATGGATTAACGGTCAGCCAAATTTAAAGCAGTTTAAGGATCTGAAAATTGAAGATTTGCTTGAACGTAAGCCCATAAAACTTTGTTGTAAGCACATTCTTGATGATATACAGGGTAAAAGGGTTTTGGTAACAGGCGCCGCAGGTTCAATAGGATCTGAGCTGGTAAGGCAAATCTTAGGATACGAACCTGAGTTAGTGATATTATGTGACCAGGCCGAAACCCCATTACATGAAATTCAATTAGAAATTGAAGATGGTATACACGCTAATAAAGCGCGTATTTTTATTGCCAACATCCAAAACGAAAGCCGCATTAAAAGCCTGTTTGAATTGTACAAGCCTCAAATTGTTTTTCATGCAGCGGCGTACAAACATGTACCCATGATGGAAAATAACCCTACAGAAGCTGTGCTAACAAATATTGGGGGTACTAAAAATTTAGCCGATATATCTGTTTTGTTTGGCGTAGAGAAGTTTGTGATGATTTCTACAGACAAGGCAGTAAGGCCAACTAATGTTATGGGCGCTTCAAAACGCATTGCCGAAATGTACATCCAATCGCTAAACAGCAAAACATTTGGCAGCCGTTTTTTTTGTGGCGATTTGTGTAATGGGGTGCTGAATAAAACCAAATTTATTACAACCCGCTTTGGCAATGTAATGGGGTCAAACGGATCGGTAATACCGCGGTTCAAAGCACAAATTGAAAAAGGCGGGCCGGTTACCGTAACCCATCCCGAAATTACGCGGTATTTTATGACCATACCAGAGGCTGTGCAGCTTGTAATTGAAGCTGCGGTAATGGGCGGTGGCGGCGAAATATTTTTATTTGATATGGGACTGCCTGTTAAAATTGCCGATCTGGCTGCCAACATGATAAAATTAGTGGGCTTGGTACCTGGCGAAGATATAAAAATTGTTTTTACCGGGTTGAGGCCCGGCGAAAAACTTTACGAGGAGTTACTAAACGTAGATGAAGAAGTTATACCAACCTATAATAAGGATATAAAAATATCAAAAACCATCCCCGTTAAATATGCCGACGTTAACAAGGTTGTTAGGGAATTACTTGAACTTAATATATACAGGGATATTGATTTAATGGTAGCCAAAATGAAAAATATTTTGCCTGATTTTATTAGTAACAATTCGCAATACGAAAAGTTAGATGCCCGGACACCAAATGGTCTTGAAATGCAAAAACTATAATAAAAACATGATTTATATCATATTTTTATTTTTTTATATCATTTTATGATAATTAATTAATTAGTTATTTGCATTTTTAAAAAATAGCAAATCTTTTTTTTATGAACTGCCTTTTTTGAAAATTATCACATTTAACGTTCCTACACACAATGTTACTTCCAATTAATTCAACGCTGATTGAAATTGTTACCGGGATATTAAAACACAGCTCTGCGATGCTGGCTTATTGGGATAAAAATCTTGTTTGCCGGTTTGCAAATGATTCCTACAAAAACTGGTTTGGCGTTGAACCAGATGAAATGGTCAATAAAATGTATTTGTGGGAGTTACTGGGTCCGGTACTATATCAAACAAATCTTAAGTATATAAACGGCGCTTTAAACGGGCACGTGCAAATTTTTGAACGTTTATTGCAAAACAGTAGCGGGCAAATTATCAACACACATGCCACTTATACACCAAATTTCATAGATGGGAAAGTTGACGGCTTTTTTGTAGAAGTTATAATGTTAAACCAAATGGAAAATAAAATTGTTGATAATGAGCATTTAATTCAGAAAAAAGTCTTTCTGAATTCAACAGATCATAATCTTGACGAGGTTATTCAAACCCTGAGATCCTGGATTTTTACAGGGTTTCCGAGTATAGCTGCACTTGCAAAAAAGCATTTTATATCAGAATCAAAACTAAAACGGGATTTTAAAGAAAAATACCACGATACTATTTTTTCATATTATCGTATGCTTCAAATGGAGTTTGCCGAGCGCTACGTTGCCGAAAAACGGTACAATAAATCGCAAATGGCATCTTTATTAAATTTTTCAAACCCCTCTAATTTTTCAAAATGTTACCAAAAATATTTAAAAGATAAATCTTCAAATCATCTTTCTTTGGGGCCGTTAGTTATAAATTACAAAGCTTTTATTGAGCAGACGCCAATAGCCATTGCAATGTTTGATATTGACATGCATTTTATAGCTGCATCATTGAAATGGATTGAAGATTATGATTTGCAGGATAAAGACATCACGGGATGCAATTTATATGAACTGTTGCCGGAGTTCCCGTCTCAATTTCAGGATTTGCTGCCTACCTGCCTTAAGGGCGAGATTTATTTTGATGATGGAATTGTTGAAAAAAAGGATGGAACCCTGTCATGGATGCACTGGGATATCAGGCCGTGGTATGATGATATGAAGCAAGTAGGAGGGTTTATGTTTATGACACAAAACTATGTGCCTTTTGATCTTAACAGCAATGAAAATAGAGAAGTTTTAGAAATACTTAGTAAAACACAAAAGATTGCCCGTATAGGAGCCTGGAGCCGAAGCTTTAAGGATAATACAACTGTTTGGAGCAAGGTGTTAAAGGAAATGCTTGAAGTACCAGCTGACTTTACGCCAGATCTTGAAACTTCCTTTAGTTTTTATAAGGATGGCGAGAATCGTGACAGGGCAGCCATTGGTTTAAAGAATGCTATGTTAAATGCAAAGCCCTTTGGCGGTGATTTTGAAATGATTACTTCAAAAGGTAACCTTTTGAAGGTGAAAATAGCTGGCTATCCCGAGTTTAAAAATGGTAAGTGCGAGAAACTGTCGGGCATTTTTATAGATATAACTTTCTGAAATAACTCCGGCAATTTCCCCAACGCTGCCACCGGACTTTTTTTATTATCAAACCACATTGATATGAACAATATTTTGCTCATTGAGGATAATCATGAGATCAGAAAAGGTATCGCAGATCGTCTTTCGGTTGAAGGGTATACTATTTTAGAGGCCAGTGATGGTTTTAGCGCGATTAGTTATCTTGAAAGGTATTTGTCTGATTTAGATTTAGTTATCTGCGAAATCATTATGCCAGGCATGAATGGATTTGATGTTTACAAAACAATGTTTAACTATTTGTACACCAATAAAATACCGTTTATTCAATTTACCGCAAAATCTGGCGTGGATAAGAGTCATCTGAAAATAATTAATGTAAAAAACTTTACTTTCCCGGCTGATAACGATCGTAACTTAATAAGTTTTATAACAACCTACTTCTCGGAATCCGTAATAAAAATTGAATTACAGGAAAAAGGCGCTGGCGGCGGTTGCTTATTATGAAATTGGTGCGATTCTCTGTAATTTTAAGTTAAATACCTCTTTTTCAGACCCTTTGTGGTTATTAATTGGACTTTAACAGGTTGATTTATTGATGGAATGTTTCTAATTTTAATTAAGTAATAACAATTGTAAAAAGTGACAAATACTTACAATTGAAGACCTAAATTATTATTGAAAAAAATCAAATAGCATTAACCCCAAATGCTACGCTATGTATATTAACAAATTTATTTGATATGCAAAATTCTTATAATATAACTTTCACCTAAACAATGTATTTTATGATCAGCACTAAAGACTACTCAGTAAATGATTATTTCGATAATGGTAACACCATAGTCGGGACAACAGTGTGCAATGATTTGCATTACGGACAAATAGTTGAGCGCATTGTGAGGAGAGATCATATGGGAATTAGTGAAATTGCACGCAAGTTAAATGTTAGCCGGCGTACGCTATATAACTGGTTTGAAACAAAAAAATTAAGCTTAGATGTTATCTGCCAGATAGGTTTTGTTATAGATCATGATTTTTCAAAGGAATTTCCGGATGCTTTTGCCAGAAGAATTGTTTCCGTAAATGCAGCCAGCGGCTTTGAGCGCCTGGTGGGTAAAGAACAACCACGCGATGCCACCTATTATTGGATGGATAAATATATTAAGCTACTTGAAAAATTTAACGAGGTATTGAGCCACGAAAGTAAAAATTGAATGTTCAATTGGCTTGTTGTTATAAATAAAAGGTACTTGTTAACAGTTACATTTTTGGCACATACTTAATATAGCATTAGGTATGTGCCATTTTATTGGGTATTTGCCCGCTGTTATCACGGGCTTTTTGCCAAAAATAACTGGCTTGGGGTATTCATGCCCAACAAGTTTAGTTAATGGCAAGCGGTTGTAGTCTAATAATTTCAATATTGCTCAAAGCCAATTCAAACTCAAAAATTTAGTGGCTCGCTAAAGTGCTTGCAATTTATGAGTAAGCAACTTATCTGAATTTTACAATTCATTACAATTTTGAAACGTCAATTCTTGTCGTATGCTTTTTAACTCCATCGGCTTCGCAATTTTTTTACCAGTTGTTTTTGGCTTTTATTGGTTGTTATTTAACAAAAATTTAAGACTGCAAAATTTGTTATTGCTTTGTGCAAGCTACTTCTTTTATGCTTGCTGGGATTGGCGGTTTCTTTTCTTGTTGATCTTTTCAACCCTGTTAGACTACTTTACGGGACTTAAGATGGCTGGCTCAGATAGCCTCAAACAAAAAAAAACATGGTTTTGGCTCAGCGTAATAATAAATCTGGGCTTTCTGTGTGTTTTTAAATACTATAATTTTTTTGCTTCGTCATTTGCACAGTTCTCTGCAAACATTGGCCTGCATGTAAGCCCGTGGACACTAAAAGTAATTTTACCGGTAGGGATTTCATTTTATACTTTTCATGGGTTATCCTACGTAATAGATATTTATAAAAACAAGATACCGGCCGAACGGAATTTTGTTGATTATTCGTTATTCGTTAGTTTCTTCCCACTGTTGGTAGCCGGGCCTATTGAAAGGGCAACCCATCTGTTGCCGCAAATAAAAACAAAGCGCGCTTTTGATTATTACAAAGCGGTAGATGGCTTGCGGCAGATATTATGGGGCTTATTCAAAAAGATAGTTATAGCCGATCAATGCGCCAGTTATGCAAATATGATTTTTGCAAATTCGTCAGTTTATACCGGTAGTACATTGATATTAGGCGCATTGTTTTTTTCATTCCAAATTTATTGCGATTTCTCTGGTTACTCTGATATAGCTCTTGGCGTAGCAAGATTGTTTGGGATTGAATTGCTAAGGAATTTTTCTTTTCCGTATTTTTCAAGAGATGTGGCGGAGTTTTGGCGAAGGTGGCATATTTCACTGTCAACATGGTTTCGCGATTATCTGTACGTGCCCCTTGGCGGCAGTAAAGGCGGTACGTGGATGAAAATCAGAAATACCTTTATAATTTTTTTGGTAAGTGGTTTTTGGCACGGTGCCAATTGGACATTTATTGTGTGGGGTTTTTTAAACGCATTATTTATAATGCCTTCAATCATCTTAAAAACAAACAGGAGCAACCTGGAAATTGTAGCCAAAGGCAAGCTTTTACCCTCCCTTACAGAATTGGTTCATATCGTTTTAACTTTCATGATGGTGGTATTTGCCTGGATATTTTTTAGGGCAAATAGCGTAACACATGCGCTAAACTATATTTCAAAAATATTTTCTGCATCCCTGTTTTCACCATTCAATCTTGATGTTAACCGAACCCAGTTGTTTGAAACTATTTTGCTGGTAATCCTGTTTTTGATAATTGAATGGCTTGGCCGCGAAAACCCTTATGCAATTTCGACCTTGCCCAAATTGCAAAAACGTGCCTATAGAATGGCTTTTTATTACCTTTTAGTCTTTTTGATCTTCCTTTTTACCGGTAAAGAACAACAATTCATTTACTTTCAATTTTGAGCGATGGCGCAATTCCTTAAAAAAACCGCGCTTTTTATTTTAACCGGTTTAACAGTAATAAGCGGTATAGTTGCTATACCCGCCTGTTTGATCAATCATTTTTCGGATTTTACGATTAATAAAAAATATAAAATTGTATTGTTCGGCCACTCGCATCCCGAATGTGCTTTTAATGATTCGTTAATAACCGGTTTTAAAAACCTTTCGCACTCGGCAGAACCATATTTTTATACCTATCAAAAAGTTAAAAAAGTAGTATCTCAAAACCCCCAAATTGAAACAGTATTGATTGAGTATTCAAACAATCAGATTGATGAAAAAATGAACGACTGGACCTGGGATTATAAATACATGTCTAATATGTTCCCGATATACTCATCATTTATGCATACCACAGATATCGAGGTTTTATTTAAGCATGATAGTGGCGTTTTTTTTAATTGTATATCCATATCTGCCAGACAAAACCTTTTTAAGGCAATAACTTTCGACTATAATTTTGCAGATAGGATAGGAGGTTATCTGAAATTGAACCGATCCCAAAGGTTAAGCACGGGCGATAGCTTAGCCCACGGAATAAGTAAATATCGTTTTTTGAACCCCAGGCTATCAATTATTAACTTGATATATTTAAGAAAAATAATAGACTATTGTAAACAGCAGAATAAAAAATTGTTTTTAATTAGAAGCCCGCAATACAAATATTACGAATACCGATACAATGAAAAAGTTTATTTGGATGTTAAAAATCGATATTTTAAAGACGTTAAACTTATCGACTTTAATAATTTTCCGTTAAGTGATGATGAATTTGCCGATCCGGGACATTTAAATATGAAGGGAGCTTCGAGGTTTTCTAACTATGTTAACAAGCAAATTGAAGCTGGTATTTTCGTTTCTGACAGCGGCTTTGTGATGAAGTAACCCATGTTATCGGGGCTTCTTATAGTGATGTGTTAAAGTAAACAAGGGGGCTTCGTAAATTAAGATCAGTTCCCCTACAGTCCAATTGTTTATCTCGCTTAGGCTACGATCAATTTCATGTCTTTCTGTTTAAATCATATCTGATCAATAATTGTCGAAAAACTACCTATTTCAATCAATTCGTCAATATAACGGTGCGGATTCTGCACCGTCACCCACCCAAAGGCCTCTTATGAAAATAGGAGGCCTTTTTATATGTTGATTATCAAATATTTATGAGTTTAATTATAGCAAGGTAGAAAACTTGATATAATATTCAAAATATAATAAATCGCTGTATTACAGATCTTTAAATGGATCTTTCGGTTCGAGCCCTATCAATCCACTTAATGGGACAAAGTTTAAAATCAGATTCACTGGCTTTGTAAATATCTGTTTATCTGTGTGTTATTATAAAATGATTGGTTCGATGTGAAATAAAAAAACAAAAGATCTCTGCATTTTTTTAAACATACCAAGTTTTTTCTCATCTAAGAGTATACTAAGAGTAATCTCAGCCATCTTATACATAAAATCGAGTACCTTTTGTGCTTGCTCAATTGTAAAGGTTTCAACTTCTTTTTTCATTGTTTCGACAACTTCCTCTGGAGTTACCTTTCTTTTTTCCATTTAAAAAATATAACCGCAAGTATCATTAGATACCTTAAACCAGTATTTTAATTATTTAAAATGATTAATGTTGTGGTTGTACAGTTGGAGGAATATTTGCCTTCATCCTAACGGGCCTAAGCAGAGTTGAAAAGGTGAGTGAGCCCATTTTCCATTTACCATCTTCCTTCAGGTAAACCTCTGTGACCATAAAAGCATGCACGACTTCGTTTCCGCCGACAACGGCCAGCAAATCGATATCGTTAAGAAGAATAGCGGTATTACCAAAAATATTTACTGATGCTCCATAAACTTCAGCTTGCTTATACCAGATAAAACCGTTTTTGATGGTGTTCAATTCCTGGGTTTTCCCCCAGCTTCCACCCATGTGAACAAAGACACAATTTTCAGCAAACAAGCCTGTTAAAGCATCAACATTTTTGTCGGCCATCCATGTCCATTTTGTTTTTGACAAGTCAAGTAGTTCCTGTTCTTCCTTTGTTGTGGATGTACTTGCTACGCTGGGCAGTTTCGCCTGGGCATTTGATAATTGCACATTGGCAATACACAGGAATAATACGATGATAATTGATTTCATGATTTTGTGGTTTGAATTTATGATTGGTTATCTTTAAACTATAAATACCAACAGGGTTATGCGCTTACCTCTTGGAAATAGTGAGGGTTTTATAAAATTCTCACTATTTCTATTTGATTATTAACGGTTCACCATTTTTTGCATCTGCTCTGCATAACGATGCCCCTGCACCTCAATTTCAGATAGTGCCTGGTTGATCTTTGTTAAATCGTAGACTGATAATTCAATATCAGCGGCACCTAAGTTTTCTTTCAGCCTGTGGATTTTAGTAGTACCGGGTATTGGAACTATCCACGGCTTTTGTGCAAGCAGCCATGCCAATGCAACCTGCGCGGGAGTGGCATCTTTATAGCTTGCAATGCTACCTAAACGATCAACTAAAGCCTGGTTTGCTTTACGGTTTTCTTCCGAGAAACGTGGTACTGTATTTCTGAAATCTGTTTTATCAAACAAGGTATTTTCATTGATCGCTCCGGTTAAAAACCCTTTACCAAGCGGACTGAATGACACGAATCCGATACCCAATTCTTCAAGCGTTGGCAAAATATCTTTTTCCGGTTCGCGCCACCAAAGCGAATATTCACTTTGAAGGGCAGCAACCGGCTGTACAGCATGCGCTTTACGGATTGAATCAGCGCCTGCTTCTGAAAGTCCAAAGTATTTAACCTTGCCTTCAGCAATCAAATCTTTTACCGTCCCGGCTACATCTTCAATGGGAACGTTCGGATCAACACGATGTTGATAGAACAAATCAATATGATCGGTACGTAAGCGTTTTAATGCGGCCTCTGCCACTTCACGAATGCGTTCGGGACTACTATCTAAACCCATAGTTGGTTTACCTTCTTTGAATCCGAATTTGGTAGCAATAACTACTTCGTTCCGATAGGGGGCCAAAGCTTCACCAAGAAGTTCTTCGTTTGTAAATGGGCCGTAAGCTTCGGCGGTGTCAAAAAAAGTTACACCATGCTCTACTGCTGCATGAATAAGCTTAATACCATCTTTAGTTTCCGTAGCCGGGCCATAGCCGAAACTTAATCCCATGCAACCTAAGCCCAGCGTGGATACTTCGAGACCGCTTTTTCCTAATTTTCTCTTTTTCATGTTGTTCCCGGTAAATATTAATTATTCAATTTGCGCTCGCCCAACCATTTAACCATCTTAGGGTCTCGGTGGTCAAAGAAACTGCTGGTGTTTGTATCCAGCGATTTGATTTTTTCCATTTCTTCGGTGGTCAGCTCGAAATCAAGACTATTCAGGTTCTCAGCCATACGCTCTTTACGAACAGATTTTGGAATGGCAACAACACCTCTTTGTGTTAGCCAGCGCAATACCACCTGAGCAATTGATTTATTGTATTTGTCACCGATAGCTTGTAACAACTCATTCTTGAAAAGATCATTTTTGCCTTCCGCGAACGGTCCCCATGCTTCGATCTGTACATTGTTATCGATCATGAATTGCTGCGCATCGTGTTGTTGGCGGAATGGATGCGTTTCTACCTGGTTGATCGCCGGAACGATTTCATTATGAATGATCAGATCGATCAATCTATCTGGTTGAAAATTACTTACACCGATTGCTTTTATTTTCCCTTTTTTATAAAGATCTTCCATTGCCCGCCATTCGCCGTAGACATCGCCAAATGGCTGATGGATCAGGTATAAATCGAGGTAATCCAATTGCAGCTTTTTTAGTGAATTTTTAAAAGCTTTTTTAGTTCCATTGTATCCATTTGACTGTATCCATAGCTTCGTGGTAATAAAGAGTTCTTCTCTGGCAATACCACTGCTTTTGATCGCTTTACCAACAGCTTCTTCATTCATATAAGATTGAGCGGTATCAATTAACCTGTAACCGGTTTCAATCGCATCTGCAACACTTCTTTCACATTCTGCCAGATCGGTCACTTGGAATACACCAAACCCTAAAATGGGCATTTCAACTCCGTTATTTAATTCTACCCTTTTCATAGTTTATTCTTTTTATCAGACAGGTACAAAGGTCGTACCTGTATTTAAGATGAATAGGATACAGATTACGGATGTTTATACCATTATTACCGATTTATAAAAGCTAACTATGTGCGGCTGAATTAATACCGTATTTTTGATGGAAAGAATAACGTTATGGAAGATATGCTGCGTTTTAATACCATCAGTGAGTACAATGCCTTTAACAACAATGTGACCAAACATCCCCTGATCAGTGTAGTCAATCTATCCAAGGCCGCGCCGCGGCAAGGCTCAAAAATGTATTTTGGATTCTATGTGGTATTTCTGAAAGATGTAAAATGTGGTGATCTGGTTTACGGTAGAAACACATACGATTACCAGGAAGGAACACTGGTTTTCATGGCTCCCGGACAGGTAGCAGGTGTGAACAGTAATGGAGAATTCTATCAGCCTAAAGGGCATGTGCTTGCTTTTGATGCAGATCTGATTCACGGTGCATCACTTGGTAAACACATTCAGGATTATAACTTTTTTGGTTACCAGTCCAACGAAGCACTTCATTTATCAGACAAAGAAAAAAGCCTGGTTTTGGATTGCTTTTCAAAAATTGACTATGAATTGGAACGCTCCATTGACAAGCATAGTAAAAAACTGATTGTATCAAACATTGAGTTATTTTTAGATTACTGTACACGCTTTTTCGACAGGCAGTTTATTACCCGTAATCATGTCCATCAAGGTATTATTGAAAGGTTTGAGAATCTGCTTAACGAATATTTTACTTCTGAAAAGCCTCAAACGGTAGGTTTGCCATCAGTTGCCTATTGTGCCGACGAAATGAACTTATCCGCAAATTACTTCGGAGATCTTGTAAAAAAAGAAACAGGGAAAACGGCACAGGAATACATCCAATTTAAACTCATCGATATCGCTAAAGAGAAGATTTTCGATGGGCAAAAAACGGTTAATCAGGTTGCAAATGAGTTAGGGTTTAAATATCCGCAGCATTTTGCCAGATTATTTAAAAAGCAAGTAGGACAAACACCTCTTGAATATCGCAACTTGAATTAATACTTAAGTTGCAATAAGTCGGTTCGAAATCCGCACCATGAACGTCTCTAAATCCGGGCTATTTTCTGCAAATCAGCTATAAACTGGTTCGAAATCAGTCCCATGATCGACCCCGTGTGGGGCAGAAGTCGAACATCGGACTTTTGCCCCATTTTTTTGCCTGCAACTCTTTGTTTTTCAGGTAAATCATCTCGGCAGCCTTGTTCATGTCCTGGGTTCGACATCCCCCTTTTGTGTACGTTAATTTTTGCGGATACAGCATACCTACTAAGTATCTTTTGCCTGCCACACTCGCATTTTCATATAATTTGTCCAAATTCAGCAAACTATCTGGCCCGGATTACATCTTCCGGCTCTTTTTCCAGTAAGGCAACATCCTTTGTATCGATCCACACTTTGCGCTGATTTTCATCTTTGATACAATCCTTTGCAAACTCGCACAAGTGTTCCTTGGCATGAAAATAATCCAATATCTGGGTGCTGTTGGGGTGCAAATCTTCCGCCCGGTTCCATATCCATTTTGCTCCATCTGAAACGATGGCAAGATTTTTCGGACCCTCTATTTCGTATTCCAGCCTTGGAAAAAACTCTTTCGAACTGCCTAAATGTGCCACATAAGTAGAATTATTAAAAAAATTGCGGCCCTTACATAAGGGCAGGATTTCTGTGGCTTTGATTACTATGCCAAGTTTTACCTCCCGCTATGCTTCTCCCTTTTCCCGCGTGGGATACATCGCTCCATTCACCATCACGTAATGCAGGGCCGATTGTTCAGGCTCGCTATATGACTTATGCGCTGCCGAATCCATTTGCTTTTGTGTTTCTTGATCAAGCAACCCTCCATACAGATGACAGACTCGTTCTATCTGCTTGGCGTTGAAGGACGATCCGGTCAAGCTATTCAGCAATGTTTCAGCTTCTTCAAAAACTACCTGCTGGCCAACAAAACACATCGTTTCCTGTGCAAAACTACTGATACTCATCTCCCCGGGACTCTTGGTTAGGATATGGTACTTGCTGATCTCTATTTTCCCAAATCGGGTATGGAGTTTTTTTCTGTTACGGTCTTTGGGTGGCTCGCCTACAGACACCGCAAAAATCTGCTGTTCTACTTCTTGCATCATCGTTGCATAGCTACGCTCGTACTCATACCCGCTGGTTAAACGGTTTGCACATTTTTCCCAAGCACTATAGTGCTCCTTTGAGATTTTTAAAACAATCGTTAGCCAATCAAACTTGCCCCTAAATGACCAATGACCAATGACCAATCTTATTCCCTTCCCACCCGCCAGTGGTTCATTTGCCAGTAGCCTTCGGCATCTTTGGTGTAAAATGCGGTATAGCCAATGCCCATCATGTTAAAATCGAAAGCAAATTCGGTTACGGTGGGGTCATCGGGTAAAAAATTGGGGAGTACGCTATCGGCAACTAAAGCTATTTGTTCGCTTAATTCGTCCTTGTCGTTTTTAACAACTTTAATTTCGGTGCTTTTTATATAATCTTCCAGGTTTTTAAACTGATAATCGGGCATGGGGGCAAATTCATCCTTGAGTTTGCGGGCGGCTTTAAACGCATCTGCAAGGCTTTGTTGTTTATAGGCTTCCATGGCTTTTAATAAATCGGGGGCAGATATTTCGGACACGCCATCGGCGCCGGTGGCGTAAAAGTTGTTTAGTATTTCTTCTTTGGTTTTCATGTGCAGGGTATCACTTTAATACAAAACAAAAGGATATGGTAAAATTAACCACATCCTTTCGCTTTTAGCCTTAAATAGCAAATTAATTACACATCGCCAAGGCTGTTCAGCACGTCCATATCGTCCTCGGATAGTTGAATATCTATTGTTTTCATATTTTCTTCCAGGTGTTTAACGCTCGAAGTGCCTGGGATGAGCAATATATTGGGCGAATGGTGCAGCAACCAGCTTAAAGCAACCTGGTGAATGGTGGCACCGTGTTTATCGGCCACACGTTTTAGTACCTCTTCGCCTTTTACGTTGCCGCCACCAAGCGGAAACCAAGGGATAAAGGCGATATTATGTTCGCGTGTGTATTCCAGCTCGGCCTCCCATTTGCGGTTGTCAACACTGTACATGTTTTGTACCGATACTACTTCGAAAAATTGTTGTGCCAATTGAATATCCTGAACACTAACCTCAGAGAGGCCTATGTGTTTGATTTTGCCATCCTGTTGTGCTTTTTGCAAAACCCCGAATGATTTTTCGGCAGGCACTTTTGGGTCGATGCGGTGCAGTTGGTACAGGTCAATTCTTTGCAGTTTAAGGCGCTTAAGGCTTCCTTCAAGGGCCTGTGTTAAATGCGCAGGCGACGAATCAATTGGCCATTCATTCGGGCCGGTACGCAGCAGGCCGCCTTTTGTGCCTATCACCACGTCGGCGGGGTAGGGTACAAGCGCCTCGGCAATTAGTTGCTCAGATACGAAGGGCCCGTAGCTATCGGCAGTATCAATAAAATTAACGCCAAGCTCAACCGCGCGTTTAAGTACGCGGATACACTCCTTTTTATCATTGGGTGGCCCCCAAATACCGGCACCTGTAATGCGCATGGCGCCATATCCCAGGCGGTTTATTTTGAAATCGCCCCCTAAACTGAAAGTTTTTTCAAATGAACTTGTTGTAGTTGCCATATTGTTATTGTTGATTATAAGTTGAACTCAAATATGCCCTTATTGTTTGGTTTAGTGAGATGTGAGATGTGAGATGTGAGATGTGAGTTGTGAGTTGTGAGTTGTGAGTTGTGAGTTGTGAGTTGTGAGTTGTGAGTTGTGAGTAGTGAGTTGTGAGTAGTGAGATGTGAGTTGTGAGTAGTGAGTAGTGAGTAGTGAGTTGTGAGTTGTGAGATGTGAGTAGTGAGATGTGAGTAGTGAGTGTCAGACCAAATGCGTTAGGGATCGGCGCGGATACCGGCCAATGTGGCTAAGGCCTGTGTAGTATGAGCATAGAGCCCGGCCGCAGGCAACGCCCACCTCAGTATCAAGTAGTGAGTATCAAGTATCAAGATTTTGATTGTTGGGTGAAACAGTTTCCAGCTAATGGATATCCAGCATCGGTCTTGCTACTTGATACTAATTACTTGATACTAAAAACCTATCTTTCCATAAAAAAACAACCACCATGACCGATCAGAATTTTACCAACCACAGGCGCTTTGCGCCAGGCTATCATTATGTACTAACCTTTTTACTTTTAACGGGAGTTATATCGGCTATAGTAAATGTAGTATTGCAATGGGGCACCGGCGGACTAATGGCCTCGCTGCTTATATTGCTATTATTTATCTGTTTGCTTTTTGTTTTTATTATGATGCGTACCTTTCCGTTAAAGGCACAGGACAGGGCAATACGCGCCGAAGAAAGCCTACGTTACTTTATACTTACCCGCCAGCCATTAAGCACAAAACTTAGCATAGGCCAGATAACCGCGCTGCGTTTTGCCGCCGATGAGGAAATGGTGCAGCTTGTTGAAAAAACACTGGCAGATAACCTTAAACCCGATGATATCAAAAAAGCTATCCAAACCTGGAGGGCCGACTATCATAGGGTATAGGGGAAACTAAATTCTAAACTCCAAATCCTAAATTCTAAAGCTTCAATTCGAAGTTTAGAAGCAAGGGTTTTAAATCTAAAAAATGTTTTTTAGAATTTAGAGATTAGAGTTTAGAATTTTCCTCCCTTTACCTCCAGGCGCCTAAAATAGCGCCCATAAGGGTTAAGGATACCAAGCTGTAGCCACCGTTAATGAATATCAGGCGCCAGCTTTTAAGTTCGAAAAGGCTCATGGTGGCAATGGCGCTAAATGTCCAGATGCCGGCAAGGGCGCCTGCCGTTGTGCCCCAGGCCAGGTCTGTTTTTGCATCGGCTAAAAAGGCTGCCAGGTTTGCGGCCATGATGAGCGAAAAAATTGCGGTCATTCCAAATATCTTTAGCTTGTTGCCGGCCTTTAAATCGGCCTCATTAAGTTTATTGTCGGCTACCCAGGCTTTGGCAAACATTATTGGCGAATACCAGATACCGCCTACTAAAAATGAGGAAAGAGCGGCCACCACAACGGCAACCCAGTTGATTAATTTAGGATCCATGATGATAAGTTTATGTGTGATTAAAGTTATCTGTTTTTGGATCAAAGAACAAAGTATTTTGTACGGAATAAGAAGGATTAATTTTAGGATTGGGAAGATTTTAATACTACGCATGACAAGTTGAAAAACGGAAGTCATCCTGAACATGTTTCAGGATCCCACAGGACAGGTGACCCGCATGGAGTACACTTAGCATGTGGGGTGCTGAAACAAGTTCAGCATGACATTGGGGGGTAAATCATTGTCATTCTTCCTTCAGAGTTTCGCCAAATTTTACGACTACGCATGACTTGTTGTGAAACCCAGACTTGCGAAGTTTTTAAAACTTCGCAAGTCTTTCGCCGGCCTATCAATCCTCGTTCAGCGTCTCCGGATTTTACCACTACCCATGAAGTGTTTGGTTTTACACAAAGAACGTCGGCCACGACTCACCCGGCCGACGCTGCGCTGGGCCACCCTCTCTCCGGCTAAAGCCGCAAAGAGGGTTGAACTCATTTTCTTATTTTTTTCCTTTTTTCGCCCCTCTATGCGCGAAGCGGAGAGAGGGGCAGACGGGCGTAGCCTCGTCGGGGTGAGTCGACTCGCCGCCGTTCAAAACCTATCTCACATTAAAATGCACCACCTGTCTGCCTAAATTACCATCACCATCAAGGCCCTCAATAATGGCCCGGTATGAGCCGCGGGCGTCGCTGTTGTAAAAGTTAAAGGTGGCAGCGCCATTTTTATCGGTAATTACTTTAGGGTTCCAGTATATGGTGTTCCTTAAGTCGAGCCCAATTACGCTGCTTTTGCCAACTTCGTATTTAGGTACGTAAAAATCTTTGGCCTTGCTATAACCCTGTACCGCAAACGTAATTACGTTTTGTTTTGGTATCAAAGCCAATAATTGCGAGAGTGAAATTTTTTGAGTTTTGATTACTTTTTTGTGGATGATCATGACTCCTTTTGTACCGTTTACACGGTTTATGCCGCTTAAACCATCGCTTAAAAATATTTCTACCGATTCTACATCGTCACCGGTCATTGATGCCAGGTTGCTAACATCAACCTGGGCGCTGTTAATATAAATTTGTACCGGCGTGGTTTTTTTTCCCTGGTTATAGTCGCGGGTTACATAAAAGTTATTATCAACATACGTTAAGCCAAGCGCCATGGTACTTAAGCAATTTATCAAAATAGGGCAGCCTTTCAGTTGCTCCGGGTTTATTTCATGATCGGCTTGCGGGCTTAGGCCAGAAAATGTGCCATAATCATTATGGCTGGCTTTTTTAACTACGGCTTTTGCCTTAATTACTACCTCTTTGAGCACCCTTGAGCTTTGGTATTGTTTATGGCTGTTTTCCAGGTATGGGCGGATAACACTATCGATATTCACAATTTCATCGGCTACATTGGGGTTTTTGTTTACCTTCTGATATAGTTCGCCGTTAACGTTTATCACCATATTTCTGCCGTTGGGGTTGTTGCGGGCACTCAAGGTGATTTTTGAAGTATCCCTTACCATTACATCCGAAAATTTAAAATTGCCCGCCATATCGGTAAGGGTTTCTGCCGAAAAATTGTTATCGGGTACAATCAGGCGGATGCTGCCCTTGCTAACCGGCAGCCCGGTATTGGTGCGTAATATCCCCGATACCTCTATTCCTTGCTCTGGCGCTGTATAAATCTGCGGGTTTTTATCGGCCAGTATGTCCTCGTAATTAAAACGGGTGTAGCCTTGGGTAAGCATCAGGATATCAATATTTTCTGATTTTTCCTGGTCGGGTTTATTAAAGTAGTAGTTGGGCTTTTCGATATACCCTTTAAGATCTGATGTAAGCAGGATGTAGCTTAATATGGTTTGTTCGTTATTTTCTTCGGATGGGATGGTGGCATCATCTAAAACGACTACCGAAAAGCTACCTATTACCGGGGCAGTTTTGTTAAGCGCCGTTACCGACATTTTTACGTTTTGACGTACAGTATATGATGGCTTATCGGTTTTTAAATTAAGGCTCAGCTGATCGTTATGCTGAATAAATACCAGCCGTTGGCACAACGCGTAGCCGCCTGATGAAAACAAAGTGATTTGTAATATACCGGTAGGGAATTTTGCTTTCGGGATAGCTGCCGAATAGCTTAAATCTTTTAACACGGTAGAAGCCGCGTAATATATAACACCGCCGCTTTGTGCCACAAGGTAAAAGCTTTTGTTTTGTTTGCGCTGCAAAAACACATCATTGGCGGCTATTTTTATATTAAGATTATCAGGGTCGCTGTTATTAACGGTAAGGCCAATGCCCATACTTTGCACCCTTGGTAACTTGTATACTGCCGATGAGCCATTGGGGAAGGTAACAGTGGCGGTGTATAATTTACCGCTTTCGGGCGTCATGGCAAATGCACCCATCCCCAGGTGGGCCGATGTAAATGTGGCTACCTCAGTTCCGGCATCGTCGGTTATTTTACCCTTAATATCGGCTCCCAAGCCCTTGGCGTTGATGGCTTTAAATGCTATTTTGGTGCGCACACCATTGGTTAGCTGGCCGCTTTCCGGAAAAAACTGCACGTCGAAATTGGTTATAGAGCCTGTTAACGGAAATGTGTTGGTAATAAAATTGCGGTCGCCCATATCAATTGCCGTTACCAGCGATCCTGATGTAAGGGTTGGGGCGTCATTCTCCGGCAGTTCAACCAGTAAGTTGCCTTTGGCATCGGTGGTACCTTTGCCTTTGGCTATGGCGTCGCCGTTGCGTACCAGTTGCCAGCTTACTTTTTTATCGGCATAAGGTGCACTTGTAGGGTCTTTGTAAACAATATTGGCGTTTAGCTTGATCATGCCACCCTTTTTGCCCGAACTTTTGTAGCTGATAAAGGTGTTTACCTTATTATCAATGGCGTTACCAATGTTAATGGTACGGTCGTAAAAATAATCGGCATCAAAATTACGCATCCAGTTGGTGTATGCCCTTATGCGGTAGGTACCTTGTTTAATGGTTTCGCCATTCAGCGTAATGTTTCCGTTGGCAAAGCCACTTTTTAATGGCAGGCGTAGCCCCGCTATTACCGAATCCTGACTGTTAAGTAAATCTACATAAACAATGCCGCTTAAGCCCGAAGGCTGGTGCTTCTCCACCGTTACATAAGCTTTAAGCCAGATGGTATCGCCGGCTGCATAATAAGGCTTATCCAGGTGCAGGTAAATTTTTTCTATCGGAAAGGATGCGGAATATTTTGCGGTTTTTTCGATAACGGAATTGATAGGAATACTATCCTGCTGGGCCATTGCGGCTAAGCCAAAAGATAAAAACAGCGATGCTACGAGTAAAAATTTTCTTGATATCATTAATATAATATAAAGCGGCTAACGGGGCTAATATAAACATTTAGGGCTGTTGCATACGGGGCGTATACAGCATTTAACATTTTTTTACAAACTGGCAGGATTTTGAACTATGTTTTACGATGAACGCCCAAAAATGCGCTGCATTGTTTTGTACAACGAAAGTTAAAGCCATTTGGCGCCATAGCACATAAAATAACATGATTTTTACTTTTTGCGATCTAAAGCAGCTGCAGCAGAAGGCCATCAATGTAGTCGGGTTATGGAATGTAGATTGATTTAAATATCGAACACTGAATGTCCAATATCGAATAATGAAAGAAGAATTTCGGTGTTCGATATTCAATATTCTTTATTCGATATTATTTATACTCTTGTTGTTTCTTAATCCAGGCTATTTAGCCAGTGCCACTTTACCTTCAACATGTACAGATACCATGCTGGAATGTATGATACCCAGCGTAGAGCCTGGTTTTACATTAAGGTAAAACTTAAAATAACTGTCCGTAATACCACTGGCCATCCTGTTATAGGCCTGCGCAAATTCGGCCCCGCTAATGTCAAGGTCAATAAGGGGTTTGCCGTAATGCATGCCGCCCTTATCATCAATATACATGGTGAATGAATAATAAAAATCCTTGTATGCTTTGTTAATCACAATGTCGTAAGTAGGGTCGAGGTAGTCATCGGACGGGTCAAAATTGTTTTCGATGGAGGGCTTTGTAGTGCGCTGGTTAACTGTTACCTGTGGGCTGCGGCTGGTAATTTGGGCCGGCTGCCTTGCCGAAAACTGTTTTTTATAATCGGCATTTGCTTTTGCCGCCAGCGAGCGGATAAACAAGGTGTCCTGCCGGCTGGGGTGTCTTAGTATTGATGTATCGGTGTGCAATACATTTTTTACATAATTATCGGCATAAAAGGTCATGTACACTTTGGTACCCTTGATATCAAGCGAATCGCCTTTTTGTTTAATAATTTCGAGGATAAGGCTGTCTTTAGTCATTTTTTGCACTTTTAGCCAGGAGCGGGCAGCATTAAAAATAGAATCGTACCCGCGCGTAAGCGGAAAGTTGATGAATGCTTTTTTTGTGGGGCTGTATATGCTTACCGAATCATCCGATTCAAATTTAAGTTTCCATTGTGGCTCCAATTGGTAGCCATATTCGTTGAAAGACAGTCCGTTTTTTTGCCTGCGTTTTACTTCAGAATAGTTGATGCCGTTATAAGGCTTAAAATCTATTAATTCTTTTTTTTTCTTGCCCGCGCCGCCGCAGCCCATTTGTGCAAGCGATATGATAACAAGCATTACAAAACCAGCCTGTTTTATTGTTTTTAAATGGATAGATAGCATACGCCTTAAAGATATATATAATTCAATAAACAGCTAAAACGGACTTTTATTTTTGAAAGTTTGGGACCTGGACGGAAGACTTTTGGACAAATGATTTTAGCGCTTATCCCGGACTTTTTACCAATGAACCAGTGAACTAAAGAACCAATTAAATTCCTGTTATTCCCTGCACATGAATGTTAATTTCGCTGGCATGCGGCATGTTCAATGTTTTGCCTGGTGTAACTTTCAGGTAATGTTTTAAATAGCTGTTCATGACGGCGGTAGATTGCCGTATGTAGTTGTCTTTTAAGGATTTGCCAAGAAAGGGGATGAGCGGCTCATCATAATGCATTTGCCCATTCGAATCAATATACATGCTGAATGAATAGTAAAAATCAGCATAAGCTTTGCTGATAGCAATATCAAAGGTTGGGTTCATATAATCATCAGACGTATCAAAGTGGTTAAGCAGATCACCTTCGGCAATCCATTTTTTTACTTTCACCATGTGGCTTGTGCTTGTTAAAGTGGCAGGTTGCCGGGCTGCAAATGCTTTGGTATAATCTTTATTAGCAGCATCTGATAATCTTTTGATGAAGAGCGAATCTTTGTGGTTTGCTCTTTTTAATACTGCGGTATCCGTGTGCAGGGTGTTTTTAATGTAATCATCAGCATAAAAGGTCATATAAATTTTTTCCCCACGGGTATCAACGGTGTCGCCATATGAATTAATTATTTCCAGTTTCAGGCTATCCGGGTTCATTGCTTTTACTTTAAGCCAGGTACGCGCGGTATTAAAAATGGAATCGTAGCCACGTGTTAACGGAAAGTTGATGAATTTTCCCTTTGTTGGGCTATAGATACTTGCCGAATCATTGGATACAAAGTTTATACGCCATTGAGGCTCCATCTGGTAACCATAGTTAGTGAACGAAAGACCGTTTGCCGTAAGCCGCGAAATTTCTGAATAAGCTACTCCCCATACCGGTTTAAATGATATCAGGTCTTTTTCGCCGTTATGTTTAACAATAGCGGGGTGTTTACAGGCAAGGTTAATGAATATTAAAAGTGTTAGCAGTAATACCGGTAGCTTTGTTTTTGTTATCATCAGGTAAAGGATTTTGGTTTTAAATATAGGTTATTGATTTAATAAAATAATATTTGCCGGGATGATAGCAGGAAACTATTTTTGAAATGGATAAGATTTATTTCGCGCAAAGACGCAGAGGCGCAAAGTGGTTTGTTTAACTTTTTTTCTTGCACTTTGGTTTCTTTGGGCGAAAGACGAATAGCTTGACACCATGCTACCGTTATAGCACAATATAGTGTTAAGTAAACGGTACTAAGTCGGAAGTCTAAAGTTGATTTTTTCTTATTTGACTTGGAACCTAAGACTTTGGGCTAAAGACTATCCGTCAATTTATCGATAACATGACAATAGTTGCTCTTGAAACTGAAAAAACGATTGCAGCTGATAGTAATAAAACCAACAGCCAAAACACGTAGTTAAATAATAAAACAAGAAACCATGGGAGTTGAAATAGAACGTAAATTTTTAGTTGACCACAACCAATGGCAACAAATGCCAAAGCCAATAGGTACCTACTTTAGGCAAGGCTATATTTTAAGCGAGCCAGGCAAAACCATCAGGGTGCGCGTAACGCCTGATGAGGGTTTTATTACCATAAAAGGCGGTACTACGGGTTTAAGCCGATTAGAGTATGAATATGCTATCCCGGCCGTGGATGGAGAAGAGTTGTTAGATAATTTTGCAATATCCGAATTGGAGAAACGCAGGTATCGTATTGATGTTGCCGGCAAGGTGTGGGAAGTAGACGAGTTTTTGGGCGATAACAAAGGCCTGCTGGTTGCCGAAATTGAACTGGAAAGTGAAGACGAAAAATTTATACTGCCACCATGGGTTACTACCGAGGTTTCTGGCGATGCCAGGTACTACAATTCAAACTTATCGGCAACGCCATTTTGCAAGTGGTAACAACATCAGGCCGATTCGGGCAGGCCCAATAAGATATCGGTTTCGGATTCATCGCTAACGGTTTTTACGTATTTATTGCCTTTGGGGCAAAGGGCCGGTATAAGGGAGGCCTTGTTGCCGTGTTGGTCAATAATGTAGGCTTCACCGTCCTCGTTCTTTATCCAATCGTAAAGTTTAGCACGTTCGGTTATCCCTTTAACGTTAATCCGCTCGTTAATCCACTCCAGCGAATCTATTGCCACATACGGGTTATCATGCGGTTTTTCATCGGTTTTAATATAAAGAATACGTACAGCCATGGTTAAAATACTTTAGTTAATCAGGTGCGATAAAATTAAAGCAAAAAGAAAAACGGTGAAATAGGTGTTTTCACCCATTCGAGCGTACGTAGTTTTACTTATGCACTATGTTTTGGATGCTGCGATTACAGGAGCTAAGTTGCAGGAAGTAAAGTGCTTAAGCTAAAAAAGCGCTGCATAAGGTACCCTGAATATAGATACTCAGAAGATTTGAAAAAGGTGGAGTGACGTGCGGTTCTCTCTCTTGGAACTATGGATGTACACCTGTTTTAAGAAAAACCCCGGCGGGGTTGAATGCCGGTAGAAATAGATCAAAAATAGCTTTACGTGCCGTACGTCACTATTGAACTTTTGAAGTCAAATGGGCATTAATAAATAGCCAAAATTTGGTGGTTAGTTTAGTACGGCACGAAAAGGGGAGGATACTTAATTATTCTACCGACATTTTACTCCTAACAGAGTGGCTTTTCAAAATTACCATCTCATATAAACATGTGTACACACAGTAGCCCATTGGGTGGGTATTTAAAAAACTCCCGCACATATTTATAACCCCGAACAAAATACCCTTAAAATACAAAAGCCCTGGTTTAAGCATAACTCAAACCAGGGCTTTTGCGGTTAATAAAATATTAAGCCCAGCCAGTACCTTTTTTAGCGTTACCATTGGCAATATGCTCTTCGGCAGTGGCTTTGCCCATGATAGCAGCCATTTTGTTACCTGCACCATCTGTACCGGTAGCAATGTACCTTCCAGATTTAATGTCGATCACAGGATCAACCATTGGTACATTTTTAGTTTTGGTTTTCACTGAATACGCGGTAATACCGCTTCCTTTTTCTGTTGCCATGATAAGTTCTTTTTGTTTAATTTAAGTTAACCAGATAAATGCCGAATTGTTTTCGGCCTACTTACAATTGGTTTTACAGTGTAAACATGCATTAAAAAAATTTAATTCAAAATATTTAGCATAAATAATTTGTTAACACATTTAATGCATTGTTAATAAAAAATGGCTTAGGGCGCCCGCCAGCTGTTCATTATAATGTTAAAATATGTTTTAAAGGGGCTTTAAATAAATTAAGCAAACTATTTTAACATTATGGCCTTGCGTTTTGCATTAACATGCTGTTGAATTTAACAATGAGTTTGAACAGCTCCTGGTACTTGTTTAAGGGGAGTGTGGCGCTTATATCAAACACATCATGATAGGCTTTTATGCCACCCAAGGTATAAATAAAAAATGCAGGCACGCCTTTTTCGGTAAATAAATAATGATCGCTGTTGGCTGCTTTACCACGTTTGGCCACTTTAACAAAGTAGTGGTTATCGTTATTTATTTGCTGCATGGCGGCAAACTCATTTGGATAAACGGTGGCGTTTACCACGGTTATCCCGTCGATACCGGTGCCGTTTAAATCAAGATTGATCAAAAAGCGAATCTTTTTAAGGTCGATCAAAGGTTTCTCTGTAAAGTATTTTGAGCCAAGCAGGCCAGCTTCCTCGCCCGAAAAAGCGATAAAAGCCATGGTATATGGTTGTGGATTGGCGGCATAATATTGGGCCAGGCTTAGCATCTGCGTTAGGCCGCTGGCATTATCATTGGCTCCGGGGAAGTACGTATTGCTGCCCATGCCCCCCAAATGATCGTAATGGGCGGTAATTACGATGACGGAATCGGGCTTAACGGTACCCTTTACCATACCACAAACATTTGCAGTTTTAAAATCAGGAATGAGCTGGTTTTCTATAGCTACGGTTAACGAGGTTGGCAACTGCTTCAGCGCCTTTTTATCAACCTGTATCATGGTATAATCAAGCGCCTTACCTTCAACCGACCAGGTTAGCTTGTCTTCCAGCGAAATAATGACCCTGTGTTGCCTGTCTACAAAATGTGTGCTATCTGTTTGTTCCAGTATGCCGGTACCGGTTGCGCCGCGGCTGTCCGGGCTCACAATAAACTCTTTGCCGGGTATAAGCTTAACCCCATTGATGGTGACATCCATTTTGCCGGGGAAAATGTTAACAGGGTAACTAAACTCCTGCAGGTAATTTTTGCCGGCCATAGGTTTTACCCCATAACTTTTAAACTGCGCCGATATAAATGCGGCGGCCTTGTGAACACCGTCATGGGTATAACCGCGCCCCCAAAAGTATGGCGAGGTAAGGGTATCTACCAGTTTACGGGCAAACAGGCTATCTTGCGCAAAGGTAGTGGCAGATATAAAAAGAAGTAATAAGGTTAGTTTAAATTTCATTGCCTAAAATTATATAATTTGTTTAATTTTTGCAGATGCATATCAGTTGCCCTGATAAAACTAACTTGCCCAGGTTATACAACGCCAACCACCAATGAACTAATGAACCAGTGAACCAATGAACAAAAAAGGATGAACATAAACCGGATAAATTATTACAATATACTGGGTATGCTTGCCGCGGCCTGCCTGGCTATTGTTATCACGTTTGAGTTGGTGTTGATATCCTATGCCACGCTTGGCCCGCTGCATTACTTTACCGAAATATCCTGGTTAAATGGCAAGCGATATTTTACCCTCAAAAAGTACGATCCTTTGTTTATTGCCGGGGTGGTGGTTATCGCCGTTTTGCTTAAACTGCCATATCCCTATGTTATTTACTATGCATTTGGCCTGTCGTTTATATTGCTGGTAATTCCGGGTGCAATTATGCGTGTTATTGCTTTTGTTGTGATTGTTGCCCTTGGCTATTTTTTGCTCACCAATAATATATTGCGCACTATTTTTGGCTTGTACCTGCCTACGCTCATCCATGTTTATGTTTTCACCGGATCATTTTTGCTGCTGGGGGCATTAAAAAACAAAGATTTTTCGGGATACCTGGCTTTTTTTACTTTTTTGATTTGCCCGGTACTTTTATGCGTATTGTTTACCGGTTTGCATAATGCCCCGGCACAATGGGCCATGCGTAACTACGTACATTTTGCAAATTTAAACACCACAACCTTGCGCAGTAAAACCATCGATTTGTACAATAACAAAACCAGTATTATACTCACCCGTTTTATAGCCTTTGCATATACTTACCACTACATCAACTGGTTTGCCAAAACCAGTGTAATTAACTGGCACCGCATTACCATTACACGCGCAACAATTATAGGTATCTTGTGGCTGGCATCAGTAAGCCTGTATTTTTACAATTATAACCTGGGCATACGCTGGCTGTATATCTTGAGCCTGGCGCATGTGATATTGGAATTTCCGCTTAATCAGCGTAGCTTTATGGGGATAGGGAGGGAGTTGAGGGGGCGGTTATCCTCCTGATTTTTTTTCGCGCAAAGACGCTAAGGTGCGAAGTTTTAATTCGCTGTCCGTTTCGGAATGAAAAATAAATTATTTCTTAAATCATTCTTTCCCTTTTACAACTCACCGCCCGGTTTTCATTCTTTGCGTCCTGGCGTCTTTGCGCGAGATAAAACGATACTATTTTTTTTCGCGCAAAGACGCTAAGACGCAAAGGATAAAGTTTTTCGATTTCTGTCGTGATATGAAAAAATGAATTATTCAGTCCTCAAATCGGTCAAATCTATTTTTCCATTCTTTGCGTTCTGGCGTCTTTGCGCGAGATAAAACGATACTATTTTTTTCGCGCAAAGACGCTAAGACGCAAAGGATAAAGTTTTTCGATTTCTGTCGTGATATGAAAAAATGAATTATTCATTCCTCAAATCGGTCAAATCTATTTTTCAATTCTTTGCGTCCTGGCGTCTTTGCGCGAGATAAAACGATACTATTTTTTTTCGCGCAAAGACGCAAAGACGCAAAGACGCAAAGACGCAAAGGATAAAGTTTTTCGATTTCTGTCGTGATATGAAAAAATGAATTATTCATTCCTCAAATCGGTCAAATCTATTTTTCCATTCTT
>Ga0307507_10000510_pt1 | contig 81853 bp, 85 predicted proteins | sample 7_EM_MG_FD_207223 | JGI IMG/M metagenome (GOLD analysis project Ga0307507, IMG submission 207223) | Populus trichocarpa ectomycorrhiza microbial communities from riparian zone in the Pacific Northwest, United States - 7_EM | ecosystem: Host-associated > Plants > Roots > Unclassified | place...
GTTTTTCTTGCAAAAAAACAAAGTCTTATCCTGTTGCAAGAGTTTTCCCAAAACTACTTCCTCCTCTTTTATTAACACCTGTGCATAAAATCAAAGATTTTTTTGGCTTTTACTGCGTCAGCCCTGCGCCGACGGTGATCAGGAATACACCTACTCGGGCGTAGTGAATACACCCATTCCCTTTACACCATTGTTAAGGCAGATAAAAGAGGCCGCCGAACAGCAATGCTGCAAACAATTTAACTCGGCCCTGCTTAATTACTACCGCCATGGCGGCGACAGTATGGGCTGGCACAGCGACGATGAAGAAGAGTTGTGTGGCAACCCTGTTATAGCTTCAGCATCGTTTGGTGCTACCCGTACTTTCCAATTTAAACACAAGCAACAAAAGAATGCTAAAGTTTCTATCGCCCTTAATAATGGCAGTTTATTGATTATGCAGGGTGCTACGCAGCATAACTGGTTGCATCAGGTGCCTAAAACGGCTAAGCAGCCGGGGCCGAGGATCAACATAACGTTTAGGGATATTAAACACGATTTTTAGGATTTTGCAGGATTGACAAGATTTTTGCAGTTGGCGGAACCTTAATTCGGTGAATTCGGGTTCAGAAAATGATTTAGCAGACAAAAGCAGCTGCACATCTGAAATCTATATTGAATTCCTCATCGCTTTGTGACATCGGCAATTAAATGATAACTTAGTTTATCTAAATTATGCTACCGGTATGAAAAAATTGATAATGCTTGCCCCGCTTTTGAGCCTCGTTTTTTATGTAAGAGCCCAAACCGCTTTACCTACTGATAGCGGGACTTTTTTCCTGCACAAATTTGCGCAGCATATAGGTAAAGAAACCTACTGGGTAACTAAATACAAAGATTCTATTAAATATAATGTCGATTTTAAATTTGTCGACCGGGGTTCGCCGGTGCCGTTAAAGGCCAGGTTAAAGTTAACTGCTACGGGCAACCCGCTCGAACTTGTTGTAAAAGGACAAACATCCAGGTTTTCTACAATTGACGATTCGGTAAGGGTTTTAGATGATGGTGTAGTATTTAAGGTTGACGAAAAACTTACAGCTTATAAAACGCATCAGCACCTTAGCTTTCCGGTAGCCGGTTACTCACCAACGTTGGTGCAGCAGGCAATGCTGCAATACTGGAAAAAGAACAAGCAGCCCGCTACTATAAAAACCCTGCCTTTTGGTTCGGTACAAATTAAAAAAGACGGTACCGATCAATTGACTTTTAACGGCAAGCCGTTGCTGCTTAACAGGTTTACTGTAAGCGGACTGGTTTGGGGCAATGAGTTGATATGGACGGATGCCGGTGGTAAACTCATTTGCCTCATCACCAATGATGCCGAAGGCGACAAGCTGGAATCTGTGCGCAAGGAGTATGAGGGCCTGTTGACTGAACTGATTAGCAAAGCGGCAATATATGGCATGCGTTTTTTTGCTAAGGCTGCCGCGCCTGCAGGTGTTGTTAATAAAGTGATAGCCATTACAGGAGGCAACCTATTTGATGTAAATACCGGTACCAGTGGACCCAACGCGGTAGTATTAATAGAGAATGGCCTTATTAAAATGACAGGTAAGGTGGGTAGTGTTAAGATACCTGCCAATGCGAAAGTGATAAGCGCCAGTGGTAAAACTATTTTACCGGGCTTATGGGACATGCACGCGCACTTTGAACAGGCAGAGTGGGGGCCGGCCTACCTTGCGGCCGGCGTAACAACGGTTAGGGACTGTGGCAACGAATTTGAATATATTAACGCTATAAAAAACGCCATAGATGGTGGCAGAGGGGTTGGCCCCAATATCCTGAAAGCAGGTATTATTGACGGCAAAGGGCCAATGTCATTAGGTGTAATACAGGCAGATACCAAAGAAGAAGCCGTAAAAGCGGTTGACCGTTATAAAGAAAATGGATTTGCGCAGATAAAAATATACAGTTCGGTAAAACCTGCAATAGTAAAAGCTATTTGCAACGAAGCGCATAAAGTGGGCTTAACCGTAACCGGCCACATCCCCAACGGGATGACGCTACAGCAGGGGGTAGACTCGGGCATGAATATGGTAAACCACGAGCAATATGTTTACGCCATTTTGAAGAGAAATAAAGACAGGTCTGTCGATTTTGAAGATTCGGTGAGCGTTGCCGCCATAAAATTTATTAAAGACCATCATGTGGTGATAGATCCTACTTTGGGCGTTTTTGAACTGGCCTTTCGCAATGTAAAAGATAGTATCACAAACCTGGAGCCCGCATACAGCACGTTGCCGTCCCCATTGCAAACGCTGTTTAAAAATATGGGGATGGAGCCGGCTAATGCTATGAAATTTCAGCCTGTGATGCAAAGCATGGTTACATCTGTAAAAAGACTGTATGATGCCGGCGTTATTATTGTGGCCGGTACTGATATGGGTTTCCCTGGTTTCAGCCTGGACAGGGAGCTGGAACTGTATGTATCGGCGGGCTTAACACCGGCACAGGCCATAAAAACGGCTACCATTACACCAGCCCAAGCCATGGGTGTTGATAAACAAACAGGCTCAATTGAAGCGGGTAAACAGGCAGATATTATACTGATAGATGGCGATCCCTTAAATAACATCAGCAACATCCGTAAAGTATCAATGGTGATAAAAGCAGGCAGAATTTATGATCCGGTTTCTTTGCATAGGATGGCAGGTTTTTCGAGATAGGGGGGCGGATGTGCAGATTTTAGATTTCAGATGCAGGACGAGTCAGGGTTGAATTTTTGAAATTTAGGAATGACCGGAATTTGAGGCTCATTCTGCTAATTCTTAAATTCGATGAATTCAGACAATAATTGGCAAGTAAAAAGCATCTGCATCTCTGAAATTTGTAATCTGCACACCATTCTGCTAAAGCCTTTAATCGTGTCTGTTTAATGACAAATCATTTTGTAAAAAATTCGTTATAAAATGATACCTTTGCAGCCTCATTCCAAATCATGAGCGATCAGATTAAACATGAATGCGGTGTGGCGTTTATCCGCTTATTAAAGCCACTGTCTTATTATCAGAAAAAGTACGGAACTGCGCTGTACGGCCTGAACAAGCTTTACCTTTTAATGGAGAAACAACATAACCGCGGCCAGGATGGCGCGGGGGTTGCTACCATTAAATTAGATATTGCTCCGGGCAAGCGGTACATTAGCCGGCACCGCTCAATGGCGTCAAATGCTGTTGCTGATATTTTTGAATACATCCAGAAGAAATTCGCGGAGATTCAGAAAGAAACCCCCGAAAAAATGTTGGATGCCGATTGGCTTAAAGAACATGTAAGCTTTACCGGCGAAGTTTTATTAGGGCACCTGCGATATGGTACTCATGGTAAAAACAGCATTGAAAGCTGCCATCCCTTCCTGAGGCAAAATAACTGGCAAACCAGGAATTTAGTTATTGCAGGTAACTTCAACATGACCAATGTTGATGAGCTTTTGCAGCAACTTTACGACCTGGGTCAGCATCCAAAGGAACAGGCTGATACCATTACAGTGCTCGAAAAGATGGGCCACTTTATTGATACCGAAAACCAGGGCTTGTTTGACCAATACAAACGCGAAGGCTTAGATGATAACGTGGAGATTAGCAAGCTGATAGCCAACGATATGGATTTGGCCAAAATTTTAACAAAATCGGCCAAAAACTGGGATGGTGGCTATACCATTGCCGGTATACTGGGCCATGGCGATGCCTTTGTAATGCGCGATCCGGTTGGTATCCGTCCGGCGTTTTATTATTACAACGACGAGATTGTTGTTGCTGCTTCGGAGCGCCCGGCTATCCAGACGGCGTTTAACGTGCCAATGGAAGAGATCAGAGAGATAAAGCCCGGCCATGCCCTTATTGTTAAAAAGAACGGTAAGATAACCGAAAGCATGTTTAGCGAGCCTAAAGAAAAGAAAGCATGCTCCTTCGAGCGGATTTACTTTTCACGGGGCAGCGATGCATCCATCTATCGTGAGCGTAAACAATTAGGCAGGCTGCTTTGCCCGCAAATATTGGATGCAGTTAACAACGATATTAAAAATACTGTATTCTCCTACATTCCTAATACCGCCGAAGTTGCTTTTTATGGCATGGTTGAGGGTGTGCACAAATACGTAAAAAAATACCAGCGCGACAGGTTGTTGAGCCGTGAGGATAAAATTAGCGACGAAGAGCTTACCGAAATATTGGCAATGGCCCCAAGGGTTGAAAAAATTGCTATTAAGGATGTTAAGCTACGCACCTTTATTACCCAGGATGCCGACCGCAGCGAAATGGTTGCCCACGTTTATGATACCACCTATGGTTTGATAAAAAAAGGCGCCGATACGCTGGTTGTTTTGGATGATTCCATTGTACGTGGTACTACGCTTAAACAAAGTATCCTGAAGATACTGGATAGGCTTGGCCCTACCAAGGTTGTAGTGGTATCGTCGGCCCCGCAAATCCGTTACCCAGATTGTTATGGTATAGATATGTCGCGCATGGGCGAATTTGTTGCTTTTGAGGCAGCTATCAGCCTGCTAAAAGAAATGGACAGGGAAGATGTGATCCTTGACGTTTATCAGAAATGTAAAGACAGCATCAAATTGCCTAAAGAAAAAGTGCAGAACCACGTAAAGGCGATATATGAGCTATTTACCGATCAGCAGGTATCTGACCGGATAGCGCAGATCATCACCCCTAAAGATATCAAATGCGAGGTTCAGGTAATTTATCAGACATTAGATAACCTGCATATTGCCTGTCCCGATCATACCGGCGACTGGTACTTTAGCGGCGATTACCCAACCCCAGGTGGTAACAAAGTTGTTAACCGCGCTTTTGTAAACTGGATGGAAGGTAAAAACCAAAGAGCTTATATGTAGCCCCAGGCGCCCGTTGGCAAACGGGGGAATGAAAATATATCAAGGCGATGGATTTTGGTTCATCGCTTTTTTTTTGCGTTTTTTTTTGAATGATGGTAATAGCATCTCTTAAAAATTGTCATCCTGAGTTGTAAAACTTGGCGAAACTCTGAAGGAAATATGACATCGTAAAAAGCGCCGTCATGCTGAGCCTGTCGAAGCATAGTGGGCAAAGGCCTCTCCGCGCGACCCTTCGACAGGCTCAGGGTTACAGGCCTGCGCACCTCGAAAGTTCAACATGTCACGGGTAGCTTGTTGAACCATAGCGGGCAAATGCCTCTGCGTGTGATCCTTCGACAGGCTCAGGGCGACAGGCTTCGTACTTCGAAAAAAAGAATACGTTATGGGCATTCCAATGGAATGCTTCGCGAATCAAAAAACTCTCTTTCAGGGGGCGGCGGGGGGCTCTACGATCCCACCGGTGCCGCGAAAACAAAATGGGTAACCAACTTGTCAATCAATACCAGCGAAGCTATTATAAGTGCTATACCGGCCACCTCATTAAGGCGGTGGATAAGTTTAACTGAGATTCTGTCGCGCAGTTTATCGGCATAAAATGCTTTGGTGGTATCCATACCAAACTGCACAATAAGGATAGTTAAAAACATCACAGCAATATGGAATGACCGGTGGGGGGTACCCACGAGGAAGGTAGTACTGGCAGCGCCGATAACAACTGTCCAGTGGAATAGTAGGGTAGGGTTAAAGATACACATCAAAAAGCCCTTTAAAAAATACCCTGCTCGGTTAATGCCTGTTGGTACTTTGTTGTCGTAGTTTACTTCGGCTTTTTTAAACATGTAGTATAAACCGAGGGTAAATAGTATTACGGCGCCAACAACGCCTGCAATGGTCTTAGCATGATCAGATACATCGATATACTGCGAACCGAAAAGTAAGGCACCAACAAATACTACATCGCTGGTAACAACACCGAGGGCAAGGGCTACACCTGCATGAAAACCTTTTTCGATGCTGGTTTTAATGAGAGCAAAAAAGACCGGGCCAGTAATCACCGTCAGCACTAATCCAAACCCAATTCCCGAAATAATGGCTTTTATCATTAAGTTAGGCTTTGTTCATTTTTGAACAATGCGAATATGCAATTTTATCTCATAAACAACGAAACATAAAATTGTGATGTGATTTATTTTAATTTAAAAAAGTGTAACAACTTTTACAAAATTTGATTTATGTTTAGCCAATCAAAATCTATTCTATATAACCTAATTTAAAAATGGAACAAAAAAATGCTAAAAGTTACAGTTCGGCGCTTTATACGCTAATAACTGTATTTTTCTTCTGGGGCTTTTTAGCCGCTTCAAATGGTGTATTTATACCTTTTTGTAAAGAACATTTTCATCTAACTCAATTTGAATCCCAGTTGATTGATTTTACATTCTATGGTGGTTATTTCATAGGCTCATTGATACTGTACTTTGCGTCGTCTATCAGCAGGGTTGATATTATGAATAAAATGGGCTATAAAAATGGCATTATTTTAGGTTTAATCATATCTGCAGTTGGCGCTTTAGGTATGATCCCGGCTATAGCCACAGGTTCATTTGGCTTTATATTAGCCGTATTTTTTATTATAGCTATAGGATTTTCATTACAGCAAACTGCAGCAAACCCCTTTGTTGTTGCTTTAGGTCCGCCGGAAACAGGATCAAACCGCTTAAATTTTGCCGGTAGCATCAATAATATCGGAGGTTTGTTAGGCCCCGTAGTTGTAGGAGTTATTTTATTTGGTTCGGCAACGGCTAAAATAGAAGCCAAGGATGTTCAAATATCATCTGTTAATAACCTTTACTACATGCTTGCGGGGTTGTTCATTGCAGTAGCCATATTCTTTTGGTTCTCAAACTTGCCAAAGGTAACAAGCGACGAAAAGATAGAAGCAAGCCCAAAAGCAAATGCACCATTATTAATCATGTTTTTGGCTTTCCTGCTTATTTTAGCAGCAGATCCCCTGAGTGCCTACCTTAATAAGCTACTATCTTCAGATCACATAAAAAGCCAGTATTTTGTTTATGCTTCCCTGGCTATTATTGTGTTTACATTAGTAGGTACCATATTTGCCGCGAAAAAAAGCAAAGCGGGTTGGGGTGCAATGCAGTATCCGCAATTAATACTGGGTATGCTGGCCATTTTTACCTATGTAGGTACCGAAGTAACCATCCAAAGTAATATGGGTTCATTATTGAAGACTCCTGAATTTGGTTCGTTCCATGAATCAGATATAGCGCCTTATATATCTTTATATTGGGGTAGCTTAATGATTGGCCGTTTTGCGGGCTCTATTGGGGCCTTCAATTTATCAAAAACAACCAAGTATATTTTATATATCCTGATACCGTTTATAGCATTTGGTATTGTGTTATTGGTAAATGCCGTTACAGGTGTTAACGTAAGCAACTTGTACGTTTACGCGGTTTGTGTGGGAATTTTAATTGTCGCTTTCTTTATCGGTCAGCAAAAACCTACACGTACACTTTCGGTATTGGGTTTATTAGGTGTTGCCTTTATGCTTGTAGGGTTATTTACACATGGCAGAGTAGCAACCTTCTCATTCATCAGCGGTGGTTTGTGTTGTTCCATCATGTGGCCTTCAATATTTTCCTTAGCCATCACCGGTTTAGGTAAATATACAAGCCAGGGCTCAGCATTCCTGATCATGATGATTTTAGGTGGTTCTATTATCCCACCTTTGCAGGGTAAAATAGCTGATGGTGCCGGTAAAGTTATCCCTGGAATGAGCGGTATTCACTTTTCATACATAGTACCTGCGCTGGGCTTTGCATATCTTGCTTATTTTGCCTGGAAAGTAAGCCGCGAACTGCGTAGCCAGGGCATCGACCTTGACCATGTTGAAGTAGCTGCAGGCCACTAATTTTTAATAACACCATAAACCATTGGGCCATTAAGTCATTTTTACTGATTTAATGGCCCAATGGCATTAATGACCCAATGACTTAACTATGAAACCAAGTTTCGATTCGATATTCATGAACCTGGCGACTGATCTGGCTAAGCGCTCGCACTGCGTTAAAGCCCACGTAGGTGCTGTTTTAACCCGCGATACCCGTATTATATCCATAGGCTATAACGGCCCGCCTGCGGGTACGCACAATTGCGACGAAGAGTGGCCGGGCCAGGGCTGTGCACGTGATTCAAAAGGAAGTTGCTCGCTGGCACTGCACGCCGAAGAAAATGCCATATTATATGCCGTAAAAAGCGGCGCAAAGCTGGAAGGTGCCACGCTATACACTACGCTTTCGCCGTGTATTGCATGTGCCAGGCTTATTTTTTCGGCGGGTATTAAAAAGGTTTACTTCGATAAATCGTACGCCGAATACAAAGGCATCGGCAGCGATGAAGGGGTCGATTTTTTAAACCGCTTTGGCGTACCTACAGTAAGGTTTACAGAATATTAGCATTGCCCGGCCGGTATAGTGCCGGGCCAATGGCTAATATTATATGTTATAAACTATCGCAACCAGGCTTAATCTGCCAGGAAAGGTTCAATATGGCTAAGAGCGAATAGTAGCTGTTCATCGGGGCTCAGGTCGGTATTATCTAAAATAATAGCATCCTCTGCGCGCGTCAGCGGGCTTTCCTTACGGGTGGTATCCTGGTAATCGCGGTGGGCCAGGTTGTCAAAAATTTCCTCTAAGGTTATGTTTGGATTGGTTGGCAGCAACTCTTTATAACGGCGCTCGGCGCGAATCTTTGGGTCGGCAGTCATAAACAGCTTTATCTGTGCGTTCGGGAACACAACGGTGCCAATATCGCGGCCATCCATAATTATGTTTTTTGATTTTCCCATGCGTTGCTGTTGCTTTACCATGGCAACGCGCACTTCATGTATTGCTGCAATGGTACTTACCTTGTCGGCCACATGCATCTGGCGTATCTCGTCAGATACCTCTTCATCATTAAGGGTGATGTGTGTTTGATAATCCCTGGAGTGAAAGTTAAGATGGATGTTGTTCAGCGCATCGGCAATCTGTTCATGATTGGCCAGATCAATGTTATTACGCAGAAAATACAAAGCTACGGCACGGTACATTGCGCCGCTATCTACATAAATAAAATGAAGTTTTTTTGCTAAAGCCTTTGCCAAAGTGCTTTTACCACATGATGAATAACCATCAATTGCCACTACGATATTGTTGTTCATAAGAGCTGCTAAAATAATGATTTTTGTTGATTGTTGGTTATTGAATGGTTCATTAAGCAGGGAAATCGCGTTTAAGATTTCATGATCAACTTTATTGTGTTATACAGATATCAATTATATCAAGTTATTAGATTTTTCGCGCAAAGACGCTAAGCCGCAAAAAAAAAATAAGCAAATCACTTTGCCTACTCGGCGCGAAATAAATCTTATAAACTTTAAACACGATTTTCCCGGTTCATTAAGTGAGTGGTTAGTTTGGCTGATTGAGTGAATGGTTGATTAAGTTGAAATAAGTTCAATAATTTAAAACTATGCTGGCGTTGATACAGAACCCCAAAAAAAAATCTGGTAAATTCCACAAACCCCGGTTTAGGCAGGTGCATTAGGGATAGGAGCGCCTGCCTGCAGGCGCATAAGCAAATAGCCCTGGCCGGAGGCGATGCCCGGAAAAAAGAGTCAGGAGATTAGAGTCAGGAATCAAGAAGTTTAATTTGACTTTTTGCTGCCGTTGCGGCATTTTGCGCAGAAAATACCTTTTTGTCACCTCAAATCCCATGTTAAGCCCGTGTTAATTCTGACAGTAAAAAAGCAATTGGTAAGCTATTTTACAGTAACCTGACCATTATACTATATTAGTCAAAAAATAAATTATTGTCAATCAATTGGTTAAATACACATGACTTTGGGATGAAAAATCATATATGTTTTGGTGCTTTAATTTGCCCTGTGTTTAAAACAAAACAAAATCAAAACACAACAATTGTTATGAAAAATTCATTCAAAATTTCAGCTTTAATTTTAGCTTTTGCCGGTTTAGGCCTTGGCGCATCAGCTCAAACAACAACAACTACCACAACAACTTCTACTACAACAACCACCCCTGGTGGTATTCGTTACAGCATTGGCGTTGATGCGGGTATTCCTGTAGGCAACTTTAAAGATAATTACAAATGGAACTTAGGCGGATCGTTACAGGCAGATATCCCGGTTTACAAACAACAGTTATTTGTAACTATTAACGCAGGATACAACAATGTTTTTGGCAAAAAGAATATTGGTGGCGTTGCTGCCAATGATGTTACCGATTTTAAATTATTGCCGGTAAAAGCCGGTTTAAAATTCTTCCCTATCGAAAACTTTTACGTGCAGGGTGAAGCTGGTGCAGCATTTTTGTTAAACAAATCTGATCTTGGCGCCAACAAATCAACAGCTTTTGTTTATGCTCCGCAAATTGGTGTTCAGTTCCCGGTAAGCAAAAGCAGCTTTATTGATGCTGGTGTGCGTTACGAAGCAACTACCAAATATATAACCGGCGCAGATGCAAGTAAAGTAAATTTTATAGGGGTACGTGTAGCTTACGGTTTTTAATATCGATCTTACTTTTACCTGAAAAAGCAAAAAGAGGCAGCCGGTTATGGTCGCCTCTTTTTGCTTTTTGTGGATATTTTTTTAACCAATGAGACAACTATAATTCAATAAAATCGTACAAATAACCACATTGTTTGTAATTTAACACCTTTAATACATTTTACCACCTGTAGTAACCGATATGAAAAAAATTCTCATCATTGATGATGAAGTTAATGTAGCCTTACTGCTATCTAAATTTTTAATCCGCAACGGCTTTGATGTAAGCACAGCCTCAAGCGGTAACGGCGGGATGGAAGCCCTTAAAGTTGGCGATTATAACCTGGTACTGTGCGATTTCAGGCTGGAGGATACTGATGGCCGTGAAATGCTGCGGAATATTAAAACGCAGTATCCAAAAACCGGGGTAATTATTATAACCGGCTACTCGGATATAAAAATGGCTGTTGAGCTTATTAAAATGGGCGCTTATGATTACATCACCAAGCCATTGTATCCTGATGAAATTTTAAATACCATCAATAAAGCTTTTGAAACCCACTACGCATTAGTTGAAGAATTTGAAACTGCTGCAACCGTAGTTGCAGATAAGTCAAAAAGCAAAGAAACCAAAAAACAAGTATTTGCCAGCGAATTTGTGGCTGGTATCAGTAAGGCATCCAAAGAGTTGTTAAGGCAGATTGAATTGGTGGCCCCAACAAACTACAGCGTAATTATTTTAGGCGAAAGCGGTACAGGTAAGGAGTCGGTTGCCAAAAGCATTCACCTGAATAGCCCGCGCCATAACCAGCCTTTTATTGCCATGGATTGCGGCTCGTTAACCAAAGAGCTGGCAGCCAGCGAGTTTTTTGGGCACGAGAAGGGTTCCTTTACAGGCGCTTTATATACTAAGATAGGCCACTTTGAAATGGCCAACGGCGGCACTTTATTTTTGGATGAGGTAGGTAACCTATCATACGAGATACAGGCAGCGCTGCTGCGCACTGTTCAGGAACGTAAGGTTAAAAGGATTGGCAGTACCAAAGAAATTGATCTTGATGTACGCATTATTATTGCTACCAACGAGAGCCTGCAGGATGGCATTATCAAAGGGAAGTTCAGGGAAGACCTGTATCACCGCTTTAATGAGTTTACTATTTATATGCCGCCGCTGCGCGATCGCGGAGGTGATATCACGTTGCTGGCCGAACACTTTTTAAGAATAGCCAATAATGAACTGGGCCGCAATGTGGAGTTGTTTGCACCCGAGGTTATTGATTGTTTTATGAATTACCGCTGGCCGGGTAATATCCGCGAGCTTAAAAACGTAATCAGGCGGGCAGCATTGCTGGCCGAGGATAACGAGATTACCATGAAAGCCCTGCCGCTGGAGATATCGAACTTCAAAACGCCGTCATTTGAGCAATCGGGTTATCCGTCGCTATCATCTTTTGAGGCGCCCGATTTTAAAGATAATCGGCACGATTTGAAAAATGCTGCGCTTGAAGCCGAATACGAAACAATTATCCGCGTTTTACGGGAGGTAAATTTTAACAAAACCAGGGCGGCCGAGATATTAAAGATTGACAGGAAAACCTTGTATAATAAAATGAAGGCCATCAACTTAAAGTAATACGATGGATTTGCATGAACAGGAAAAGGACGGCGAAGATGACCAATTGCGCAAGTTGAAGCATGATATAAGAAATCAGCTTTCAAACGTGCACCTGGCATTAGAACAATTAAAGTACGAATTGCCGGATATAAACGGCGAGGGCCTGTTTTATATAGAAATGATTGACACAAGTGCCAAAAAAATAAACGAGCTGTTAAGTGGTGCAGAATAAGTAGCTCATGGGCAATATTCTTTTTAAAAACGCCGAAACTTTTTAGCGTTTTTTTTGTCTCAATTTTAAGGATAGAATCAAGAACCAAGAGTCGGGAATCAAGATAACAGTTTGCGATTTTCTTTTCTGGATTCCTGGCTCTAATATCTTGATTCTTATCGCAGATGTCAATTTTTAACTACAAACAACGCAACAATATTATCCTGGCCAGTATTATAGTGCTGGGGTGTTTTTTGCTATATGCGCTTAGCGGTTTATTCAGCAGTATACTTGGCGCCATTGTATTGTACGTTATCTTCAGGCCGATTTATGTAAACCTGGCCGAGAAGCGCGAATGGCCAAAATCGCTGGTGGCGCTTATCATTATTTTTACATCATTAATTATTATTGTTATACCCTTTCTTATCCTGAGCATTATGGTGGTTGGGAAAATATCGGGCATTAACATTAAAGACCTGCCCATTGAACAATGGACTACAAAAATAGATGCTTTTGCTGCTGCCAACCTTAATCAGCCACATTTTGCCGAAGAAACGCTACAGAAATTAGGCTCATTTGGTACCAGCCTGTTCCCATCTATATTAAGCAGTGCGGCAAGCATTATAGTTACCTTGCTGGTTTTGTACTTTATTTTGTACTTTATGCTTACGCAAATGCGCGAGTTTGAGGCGGGGTTATTAAAATACGCACCATTCAGAGAACAGCACGCACTAAAATTTGCCGCTGCCCTGCGCGATTCTACCTATTCAAACGTTTTAGGACAAGGGGTTATAGCTGTTACGCAGGGTGCGTTGCTTACCAACGGATTTTTAATATTCGGCATTCCCGACCCGGTTTTTTGGGGGGTTATAGCCATATTTATTTCCTTTTTACCGGTAGTAGGGGCGCCTACGTTATGTATACCGGCAAGTATTTTGTTATTTGCACAGGGGCATAACTGGCAAGGCGTTGCATTACTGGCTTATGGCTTATTATTTATTGGGAATGTTGATAATTTTTTAAGGATGATTATCAACAAGCGGGTGGCCAATACGCACCCCATTATATCCATCATCGGCGTGTTTATAGGCCTGCCGCTTTTTGGAATATTAGGCTTGGTTTTTGGCCCGCTTTTGTTATCTTACTTTTTATTATTGCTGGAAATATATGAAACTAACCGTATGGCTGCCGACAGGCTTGAACGGATTAACACAACAGCCGAAAGCTGACAGGCGTTGAACAGTTTTGTAAACACATGCCCCAAAAAATAACTGACAAAAAAAACTATTTACATACAATTAGCATACAAATAATACAATTGATGATATTTGGCAAGGTATTAGTATTAATCAATCAAATGTTCAACTTTAAATTTATATTACAATGAATGATAACACAAAAGTAGTTGTTGCATTGCTTGCGGGCTTGGCAGCAGGGGCGGCTTTAGGCATTTTATTTGCACCTGATAAAGGTGGGGAAACTCGCGACAAGCTTACTGAATCATTAAAAAATCTTGGCGACTCAATAAAAGAAACTGCGGCTGCCGAGATTGACAACCTGGTTGGCTTAAAAGACAAAGTGGTTGAGAATATTAAATCAAAAATCCGCGGTGCCGAAGAAGAGTACCAGGACGATTTGGAACACGCATAATTTTATTTAAACAACCCGGATAATTCATATTATTGTGTTATCCGGGATTATAAAATTATTAAACAAACACCCATGGAAGCCGAAAAAGACACACCACCACCATTACCACCAATTATTGATCAGTTAAGGGAATACGCCGAAACACGGTTTAAACTTTTAAAATACGAGGCCATTGAAAACGGAACCTCTATTTTAGCAAGTGTTATTACCGATGTTGTTGTGGTGATAGGTATGGTGTTGTTCTTTATATTCGCCAGCCTGACTTTAGCGTTTTACCTGGCCGATGTATTGCAATCCAACTGGATGGGCTTTGGATGCGTTGCCCTTATTTATTTAATTATCGCTATCATTATTAAGTTGAATAAAGGCCGCATAGAAAAACCACTGGCTAATATTTTTATTCAAAAAATATTTAAAAGGTAAACATCATGAGCTACCAGATAAGAAGCATAAATGATTTGCAGGACGAGATATTCAGGCTTAAAACACTGGAGAGCCATCAAAGCGCAGCTTTAAGGGCGCGGGTGAGCAGCCCGTCTGCCATATTTTCATCTGTTATGTCATTATTTCCGCGTTCGGTTGATAGTGATGGTGTTCTCGGTCCAGGCCTTTTTCACCCAGATATCGTAAACCTGATATCAAGGTTTGTTATCCCGCTTACCTTAAACAAAACGCTGTTTAAAAACTCCAATTTTTTGATTAAAGCATTAGTTGGCCTGGTATCGCAAAAAGCATCCAATTATGTTAACGAAGATTCTGTTTCGGGCGTTTGGGGTGCGATAAAAGGCCTTTTTGAAAAATTTACCAAAAAGAAAAATAAGGACGAATACAAGCCAGAGCCTTATAAAAAGCCAGTGGCCGGCGCCGTAGTTTAAAGCTATTTTAAACGCCACCCTGCTCAATTAGCAGAAAAAACTATTTTTGCACTTTATTTTATAAAGTGGGAAAAGATAAGTTAAAGCGATTTGCAGAGATTGACACCTTTAGCAATGTATTACAATTGGATGCAGGCAAACCTTTTAAAGGTGAGTGGAGCAAAGGTTTTTTTAATAACGATAACCCGGTAGTTTTAGAGCTGGCCTGCGGCAAAGGCGAATACACGGTAAACCTGGCCCAGTTATTTCCTGATAAAAATTTTATTGGTATTGATTATAAAGGCAACCGCATTTGGCGTGGTGCAAAAACGGCTATTGAAGATGGCGTTCCTAATGTTGCTTTCTTACGCATCCAGATAGAAAACCTGCTGGATTATTTTGCCGATGGCGAAGTAGACGAAATCTGGATTACATTTCCCGATCCGCAGCCGCAATTAAGCCGCGAGAAAAAGCGGTTAACCTCTCCACGCTTTTTAGATCAATATATCAAGATACTGAAACCATCGGGCTGCGTTAACCTTAAAACAGATAACGATGGCTTGCATGCCTACACAACCGAAAAGATTGGAGAGCTGAAATTAAAACTGCACATCCGCACAGAAGATCTTTATCATTCGCCTTATGCCGATGATGTGCTATCGATAAAAACCTATTACGAAAAAAAATATTTGAAGGATAACAAGAACATTAATTATCTTAAGTTTTCATTTGAGTAGATAATCACAGCAGTTGCTAAGGCTAAGAAATTATAGCTTTCTGCACTCAGCTTTAAGCTTCAAAAATGGACGATATAAATTTTTTTGATAAAGTATACCAGGTGGCCCAGCTGATACCCAGGGGCAGGGTAACGTCATATGGCGCCATAGCATCTTATTTGGGTACCAAGGGCTCATCGCGAATGGTTGGGTATGCTATGCAGGCCGCGGGCAGGGCCAATCCGCCGGTACCGGCGCACAGGGTTGTAAACAGGCAGGGTTTGCTTACCGCCAAATTTCATTTCGGGGGTAATACTATGCAGGAGATGCTGGAGAGTGAAGGCGTTAAAGTAGTTGACGACCAGGTGCAGGATTTTAAAGCGGTGTATTGGGACCCTAATATCGAACTGGCTTTATAACAACCAAAAGTCGGCCAAAAATTGCAAACAGTCGGCTGCCCATTGAAATTGGCCTTTATTTTGCTTCGATTAAAATATCTACTTAAAAGTAAATATTATGGCAAAGTATTCAGAAAAAGCAGGTGAAAAAGTTGAGAAAACCATGCACGAAATGAAAGAAGGTAAGCTTAAAAGCGGCAGCGGTAAAAAAGTGACCAGCAAAAAACAGGCCGTAGCTATTGGTTTAGCCGAAGCACGTAAGGAAGGCGCAAAGGTGCCTAAAAAGAAAAGCTGATATTTAAAAACAACAAAGCCATCAACTGTAAAAAGCGATGGCTTTGTTATTATTATTTAAAATATCTACTTAAAATCGGTAGCTATCCAGCTGGCCAGGTTGCCTTCTTTATTAATCGCTATCAGTTTTTCCACATCATCGTCCTTTTTGTGCGATTCTTCTATGCTGTATTTGGATAACATTGCCCTTAACGCTACCAGGTTGGCCGTATTTTTGTCGAAATCAGTTTTATGCTGCAGTGCAAATTTGGCGTATTGCGACGTGTAGGTAAATAACAATTCGGGATTAAGGTCGCTAAGATCATTTATAGTTTTGTTGATGGCAACCGAAACGCTATGGCTACCCTGTACCCAGGCTAAAATAAATAAGCGGGCTGCCTGCCTTTTTTCGCGTTTGTCTTTCCATCCGGTTTGTTGCAGCCAATCGGCGGTGTTTATTACCTGTTGCTCGTACATATCAAAATCGGCATCGGTTTGCAGTTCGTAATGCATAGGCACATCATATTTTTGTGCGGTTGCTGTAAGGGTAAAAGCTGTAGTAATTATAATTAGCGACAGAATTTGTTTCATATTTTAATTGAAGTGTTAAATAAATGAACATAGTACTTATGTTCAAACTTCCTTATAAAGGATTTATTGCTCATTTAGTTTTAGTAAATGAATCCATAATATCCATTAAAACAATAGCCTCGTCAATAGAGCAGGGGTTGGGGCCTTCGTTTTTAAAGTAAGCCACAATTTTTTCAATCATCGGCTGCTGTATATGTTGCGGGTGCTTAAAAGTTACTGTTTCATCTTCAGTATCCGTTTTCCAATTCACATAATTGCCAAAAAACGGGAAAGTTATTTTTCCTTTTGTGCCGATGATTTCGCAGGTATCGGTGGTTAAACTTTCGGCTACGTTAAAGCACCATGAACCATTTACTATCACTTTGTTTTTAAACAGGATTTCGCCGCAAACATGATCATCTGCCGGTGTCGAAGCGGATTGGTTGAGGGAGAAGCCATGATATTTTTCAGGTTCGCCAAAATAATATAGCATCAGGTCCAGCTGGTGTGGGGCCAGGTCATGAAAATAGCCACCGCCCGAAAATTCGGGTAATACCCGCCAGTTGGTTTCGCTTTCGGCAATCAGTGTTGGCTTGCGGCTTTGCCACATCCGGATTTGAACCGTGCGCACTTCGCCAATTTTTTGTTTGTCAAGCAAATCCTTCACCATTAAAAACATAGGCACTGCCCTGCGGTAATGCGCAACAGTGAGTTTTGCATTGCTTTGTTTTACGGCCGCAGCCATGGCCCTGGCTTCATCGGCATTGCGGGTTACAGGTTTCTCCACATATACATTAAAACCTTTTTCTAAGGCAGATAAAGCGTACTCCAGGTGTGATGACGGAGGGGTAGCAATATAAATAGAATTGACGCCGGCTTCGGCCATCATTTTATCGGCATCGCTGTACCATTTGCCCACCAGGTGGCGCCTGGCATAGTCGGCTGCCTTTGCTGCATCGCGCCGCATAACGGCTAATAGGTCGCTGCCGGCCACTTTTTTGAAGGCGGGCCCACTTTTAAGTTCTGTCACGTCGCCGCAACCAATTATGCCCCAATTGATCATAGGAAGCCCCCTCTGCCCCTCTAAATCTCCCCTAAAGGGGAGACTTTTAAGAAACTTGTATTTTTAATTAATTGATAATCTAACTATTATTCCCCCTTCAGGGGGTTAGGGGGCTTACAATATCGCCTCTATCTGCGCCAGTTCATCTGCCGAAAAAACAATATTATCCAGCGCCTTTAATGAATCGGCCAGCTGCTCGGTGCGGCTTGCGCCAATAAGTACCGATGTAACGCGGTTATCTTTCAGCAACCATGCCAATGCCATTTGTGCTAATGTTTGGCCGCGTTGCAATGCAAGATCGTTAAGACGTTTTATCTGGCTCAGGCGCTCGTCTGTTAATTGCGATGCCTGTAAAAAGCCGGTTGATTTTGCCGCCCTTGAATCTTCGGGTATGCCATGTAAATATTTGTTGGTTAACATACCCTGCGCCAATGGCGAAAACGGGATACAGCCCACGCCTTCGCTGCCCAGCACATCCATTAAACCATCCTCAACCCAACGCTCAAACATGGAGTATTTGGGCTGGTGGATGAGGCATGGCGTACCCAGCTCTTTTAATATTTTAATGGCTTTGGCGGCAACATCGGCCGGGTAGTTGGAAATGCCTGCGTATAGAGCTTTACCCTGGCGAACGATAAGGTCAAGCGCTGCCATGGTTTCTTCCAGCGGTGTTTCGGGATCCGGGCGGTGGTGGTAAAATATATCTACATAATCCAGGTCCATACGCTTAAGGCTTTGGTCAAGACTGGCAACCAAATATTTTTTTGAACCCCAATCGCCATAAGGGCCATCCCACATGGTGTAGCCGGCTTTGCTGCTGATGATCATCTCATCGCGATAGCCGCGGAAATCTTCTTTTAAAATGCGGCCAAAATTCTCTTCGGCCGAACCCGGAGGCGGGCCATAATTGTTGGCCAAATCGAAATGGGTAATGCCGCTATCAAAAGCCAGGTGTAAAATTTTGCGGTAGTTTTCGGTAACATCAACGTGCCCGAAATTGTGCCACAACCCCAGCGAAATAGCCGGTAATTTAATGCCGCTATTGCCACAGCGACGGTATTGCATTTTCTGGTATCTGTTTGCAGATGGTAGATATGTCATATATATAAAAGGTAAGGATGGAGATAGTTTTATCGGGAGTAAAAATAGAATTTTATTTTGTCTGAATGACTTTCGAATTAAGGAATTTTCAGAATTGATCCCTAAAAGACGTTGACTCAAAATTCTGTTAATTCGAAAAATTCGATGAACGGTGCAGCCTTCTTGAACACCTTTGAAAAATAATCAGTATGTGAAAAATTTCGGTTCAGATAATTCATACCACCTCGGCCACCACGAAAGTACTACCTCCTATAAAAACCAAATCATTGTCGCCAGCCGCGTTTTGAGCTGCTTGTAAAGCTTGTTTAACCGAAGTGTATGTTGATCCTTGTAAACCGATGCCTTCAGCCTTCAGCATTAAGCTTTCAGCCTCCAGTCCCCTTGGGATATCTGGTTTGCAAAAATAGTAGGTGGCGTCTTTTGGGAGCATGCTTAACACCTTGGTGATATCCTTATCATTCACCATACCAATCACAAAATGAAGGTGTTTGTAGTTAACGGATGCAATATTTTTTAAAACCTCATGTATGCCATCGGGGTTGTGGCCGGTATCGCAAATGGTCAGCGGGTTTTCTGTTAATGTTTCCCAGCGGCCATGTAAACCTGTGAGTGTTTTTACTTGCGATAAGCCAGTGCGGATATCATCATCACTAATATTGAAACCCTTAATACGCAGCTCATCAATAGCCGTTAATACAGTTTTTACATTTTTGAGCTGATATGAGCCGGTAAGATCGAGCTGGATGAGTTGTGAGTTGTGAGTTGTGAGTTGTGAGTTTTTTGTGGCCGTTAAATGGAGCAGGTGTTCTTTTTTACTTTTTACTTTTGACTTTTGAATTTCCCAACCGTCCGACGCAAATAAAATGCCTGTGCCCGCTGATGTGGCTTTGTCGATAAAGATTTGTGCCACTTCCGGCTGATTCTCGCCTATAATAACGGGGATGCCTTTTTTGATGATACCCGCTTTTTCGCCGGCTATCAGCTCAAGGGTATCGCCCAGGATGTTCATATGGTCCCAGCCTATGTTGGTGATAATGGAAAGCAAAGGATTGATGATATTGGTCGAATCCAATCGTCCGCCCAAGCCAACTTCAATGATGGCTATATCTATATTCTCTTTTGCGAAAACATCAAAAGCAAGGCCAACAGTCATTTCAAAGAATGAGGGACGGATTTCATCAAAATCTTTAAGGTGATTTTTTACAAAGTCGATCACTGTTTGCTCACTTATCATTTGTCCGTTTATACGGATACGTTCGCGGAAATCTTTTAGGTGCGGGGACGTATACAAGCCTGTTTTGTAACCGGCCATTTGCAATACAGCCGCCAGCATGTGCGATGTAGAACCTTTGCCATTGGTGCCGCCAACATGCACGCTTTTAAATTGATGCTGCGGGTTACCAAGGCGTTTGCAAAGCTCGATGGTATTATCCAGGTTAGCTTTATAAGCCGAAGCCCCATCGCGCGTAAACATAGGAAGCTGGGTGTATAGGTATTGGATGGTTTCGTTGTAGTTCATGGTTCATGGTTCATAGTTCATGGTGATGAAGGTTGAACTACTAACTGTGGCACAAATGTAGTATTGAACCGCTAAATTAAATGCCCGATAATGTAAAATTTGAAGCTAAGTGTTGCCATGAACCATCAACTATGATCCATGAACTAAAAGATTAATTTACCTTAAACACAAAAACAACCGTGCCCGGTTGCGTCTCGGGTGCCGAATCAAGGGGATTAAGCTTGGAGTTTCTGACAGCATTTTCGCATTTTTCAATCAGTGCCTGGTCAGATATTGTAGTACCGCGGGCGCCACCGTGAACATAAATTACGTTTCCATCTTTGTCAACGCGCAGGTCGACAACAATTTTTCCTGTTTGCCTGTTGTCGCCACTAACGGTAGGCCGGCTCACAAAATTACGCTGATCCATGTTAAGATTGCCGCCGTTGCCAGATCCAGTTCCGTTATAATTATTGGTTAAGGTACTGCCTTCCGGTTTGCCCTGGTTGCCGGGTTTATTTCCGGTTCCATCACCCTGGCCCGTGCCAGTTGTGGCTTTGCCTTTATAAAGGGCATTTTGGTTTACAACAGGTTTTGCGACTGCTTTAGTAGGCTGTGGTGTAGCAACTGCAGTTGTTGGTTTTTTTGTTGGAGCGGCCACTTCGGGGGCATCTTCGGTATTTTGGGTAACTACGGTTTTCTCGCTGGCCTGCGGCGTTGGTTTATCCTCCGACGGTGGGGCAGGGGTAACCTTGTCTGGCTTGGTATGGTTAGCTTTTTCGGCAACCGAAGGCTCTTCGGTGCTCATATAATCATTACCCATCCCTTCATCAGTGGTGCCATAATTCACCAGGATACCGCCTGTACCTTCCTCCTGTTTAGGCGGGTTTTTAAACACGATAAAATAACATGCCGCTATCAGCAGGGTCATGATAATGCCTGTTGCTAAAAACGCCTTTGGATAGTTATTTTGCTCTTCCCTGTATTCCATTTTATTCAGTTGGCAGTTGCCGGTTTGCAGTTTGCAGTTTGCGGTTTGCAGTTAACAGTTATCAGTAGTTCTTTATTTCAAAGTTAAGCAAAAGCAAAACCTTTACGCAAACTGATAACTGCCGAGTGCCCACTGTAAACTGCAAACTGCCTACTTCGGTTCCGTTGCTAAAACCAGTTTTATGTTTAATTTTTGTGCTATATCCAATACCTGTACCACATCCTGTATGGCTACGGTTTTATCTACCGATAAAACAATGGTTAATTCTTTAGCCACCGATTTGTAGGTTGATAGTTCGTCCATCAGTTTATCTACCGGTACTACTTTTTTATCAACGGTGTATACCAAATCTTTAGTAATAGCTACGTTGATTGTTTTTTTGGAGATTGACTGCCCGCTTGACGATTTTGGCAATACCAACTTAACCACGTTTGGGTTGGTAACCGTAGAAGCGATGAGGAAAAACAAAAGCAGGAAGAACATGATATCGTTCATAGCCGATGTATGTACCTCGGCTGATGCACTTTTATGTCTTTTTCTTAAATTCATTTGCTTGGCTCCTCTAACAGGTCAATAAATTCAATGGCATCAGTTTCCAGTTTCAGGATCACTTTATCAACCATCATATTTAAAATATGGTAGCACACGTAGGCCACAATACCCACAAATAAGCCGGCGGCAGATGTTACCATTTTTACATATAAACCACCAGATATAACGCCCATACTGATGTTATCTGTTTTAGAAATATCGTAAAAAATTTTGATTACACCGGCAATAGTACCCAGGAAGCCAAACATCGGTGCTATACCGGCAACGATACCCAAAATACCAATATTTTTTTCCAGTTTGGATACCTCCAGCTTGCCAATGTTTTCAATAGCGCCTTCAATATCTTTTATAGGGCGGCCAATACGCAATAAGCCTTTTTGCAGCATGCGGCCAAGCGGCGTATTACTGTTACGGCAAATAGCGATAGCCGATTCCAGGTTGCCCGAATGGATGCTTGAACGTACCTGTATCATCAGGTTCGACTCATTTCTGGATGCCTTGCGGATGGTAAAATAGCGTTCAAAAAATATAACAAGCCCCAGTACGGCCAATATGCCAATAGGTATCATTACCCAGCCCCCTTTTATCAGCAGGTCGCCAAAACGTAAATCTTCTGCGGGTGCTAATTGAGTGGCTGCATGGTTAGCGGTATCTACTAAGTGCTTTGCTGTATCTGTTACTGCCTGTATTAATAATAATGTCATTTCTGATGTTTAACGAGTTGATATGGATACGATGTTGTTTCTATTTTCTTTTCTTTTACCAGTCTGTCTTTTTGGGCTTTTGCTTCATCATAAGTTGCAAAGCTGCCCGTTACAACCTTAATAAGTTTACCAGTACCAGGGCCGCTGTAAACGCGGGCATCAACTCCTTTTTTCTGGTAAATATCTGCTTCAACCTGGGCTTTTTTAACGGTTTTAAACGACCCCAGGATGACGGCAAAAACAGGACCAGTTGATGAATCTGCAGGCGGAGTAGCAACTGTTGTAGTCTTTAACGCCGAATCGGGTTTTAAAATTGCCTTCTTTGTAGTATCAGCAAGTTTTGCCGCTTTTTTTACAGAATCGGTATCGCTTTTTGTAACAGGTGTAGTCTTTGGTTCGGGTTGCAGTTGCGTTTCCTGGCCCTTGTTCAGATGTAGCCATTGTGGTTTAAATTTATAAACAGTTAAACCGGCGCTGGCCAAAATTATGACAACTATTAATATAATGGCCCAAAGGCTTATACCATGTCTCGGCTCTGGTTCGTCGTCAAAATATTCTTCGGGTTGATTAACAGTTTCTGTTGACTGGATTTCCCTGATCGGCGGTGGCAGTGGCAAAGGTTCTGGCGATGCTGCTGCTGCTGAAACCGTTGCCTGTATTGGTGTATTAACAAGTTCCGGCGCATGAGCGTCCGTTTGAATAGTTACTTCGGGTGCGGCAGATTGGTTTAACTTTTTTATGTTAATGGGCGCGTAACCAAAAAAAGAGGCGCTATCAGCATTGCTTACTTTTGATTTAAAAGCGATTTTACCTTTATCCATAAAAAACCAACCCAGATCGGCAAAAGGCACCTCCTGTAAAGCGGCCTCCTGTTTTAGGGCACTGATGTATTTATCGGTAAAGTATTTAGATGATGCCAGCGAAATCTTTTTCTTTTCGGCGATGTATTTTGTTAAAGTGTCATCGCCATCAAGCGTTTGCGGGTCGAACTGTATTTTATAGCCGGGAGGGTAAAACTTCCGCTCGGCATCGTTATACCAGGCGCCCACACGTACATGTACAAAATAGCCAAGGCCCGGCACATTTATTTCGCCGTGCTGGCCCAACAGTTCACTTAAATAATTGGCTATATCCATTTGTTAAAATACGGTTTTATGGTAATGCAATATTTTTAAAACAACGTTATTAAGTTAAAACGTTTTTCTCGCAAAGGTCGCAAAGACGTAAAGTAATTTGCTTAATTTTTCTTAGCGTCCTGGCGTCTTTGCGCGAAATTAATATTAAAAAATTTCACTTAACTTAATGGCATTGAATCTTAAAACGAGAAACCAACGCCGCCAAAGATATTAAATCCGTAGTTAGGATAGTATACCCAGTTTTGATAACCCGAGTTTAAAATGTTATTTGCCTGTGCAAATACGGTAATAACCGGCGTAACGCGGTATTCAACACCACCATTCAAATCAGCAAACGAAGCAATTTCGCGATTTTGCAGTAACAGGATTGTATTTGGCGATGGCGTTCCTAACGGACCTGGTACAATGCCAAAAGGCCTGTCATAAGCGGTTCCTCTTATCAGTAATGAGCCGGTTATGCTTACTTTATTATTAATACGAATGGCGGTGCCTGCTGTTAACAAAAACTTAGGCAGGTTCCAGGCTTGCGCTTCTGTTGCCATTTTATAATCCTTAAACTCCACGCGGCCAAAAATGTTTACATCTTCAGTTGCTTTAAAATCAAGTTCGCCATTAAAACCGCTTACACGCGACCGGCCTTTATCATATATCACATCAAACTTATAACCCTGAACGGTTTGGGTGCTTACAAATAAGGCCATATCTTTTACGCTGTTGCGGAATACTGCTGCTTTAAAACTAAGCCCCGGAGCCAGTGTGCCTTTTAAACCTGCGCTGATGTCCAATTGATCAACGGAGTTTTGAAGTTTGATGTTTTGGTTGATATAGGGGTTTACGTTCGCAAAATCATGTATTGATGCCCTGTTTACATCGCCTTTGGCTTCAACAAACAGACGTACATATTTGGGTATTACCTGGTATTCAAGCTTTGCAGCCGGGAAAACAAAAAAGCGGTCATAGTCGCCAAATTCTTTAGCGATGGTTACGCCCGCATCAATTTTATAGTTGGTGCCTTGGAATTTGATGTAGGGGTTTAACCGCAGTATGCTGTTATTTAAGTTATAGGCACTGTCTTTAGGGTTGGCCAGATCAACCGAAGCGCCCAGGCCGGTATAAAACTGTTTAATGGTTTGGTTTACGAAGCCCGAAAGCACAATATTACTCTCCCGAGCTTTAAAGGCGTTACCGAATGAGTAACCATTTAATTTTACCGAATAGGTAAAGTCATTTTCAACATCCTTAAAGTTTTTGGCCAGCTCAACTTCGCCGCTGATATCATTAAAATATTGTTTTTGCGGGGTAAAGGTTAAAGGGATTGAATCCGGGTGACCGTAAAAATAAACACCACGGCGTTTGTAATTGATGCGGCCGCTGATGGTATTCTCTGAATTGATGCTTTTGATAAACACGCCAACTTCGTCCTTACTTTCGGTTTGCTTATCCCATGAGCCCGATTGGGAAAGGTGTTTCAGGAAACCGCCAACCTGTAAAGCCTGGTCGCGGCCGTTACCAAAATATGCTTCGCCAAACAAGGTTTTCATGCTGCCCACGCCTGCTTTAATATAGTTGTTAAGCAATACCGAGTCCTGCTCGGCAGGCCGTTTTTGGGCGTCAAGGCGTTTAATTTCCGAATCCTGGTCAAGCTTTTTATCCAGCGGGGTATAAGCTAAGGGCGCTTTAAAGGGCACTTTATCTTCCAGATCGGGGTTGCGCCGAATTTTTACCGCATCGGCCAATACTGGTTTATAAGCAGTGGTTACCACAATCTCTTCTGATAAACTGCCGCCGTTTGCAGGGTTATTACCGTTGGCACCGCCTTTTTTGGTAGTATCCTGGGTGGCTTTGCTAACTACATCGCTCAGTTTTTTTGCACCGGCATCGGTTTTTTTAACGGTAGTTTTTGTTGTGGCTTTTTTTGCAGGTGCCTTGGCCGATGTTTTGGCTTTGGTGGTTTTTACTGTTGCCTTTTTTGCATGTTTCTTTGTTTGCGCTTGTGCAGGAACAAAGTATAATGCTATTATTAAGGTAAGCAGCGTATAGGTGTATCTTAATTTCATTGCTTGTCTTCTTTTATATTACTCTTCGTTATCCTGTTAATTTTGGGCTGGAGTTTTGGTGGTATCTGCAGGAGCTGCTTTATTGTCGCCGGTATCGGGCACCGCAGGCGCAACAATTTTGCTTGATTTGCCACCGTTTAACACATCCAGTTTTTGTTTGGCCGTTGGCAGTATATCATCATCGGCTTTATAATTATCAATAATACTTTGCAGGGTTGCTTTAGCCTGGAAATTGTCTTTAAGCGCCTTGTAGTTGTCGGCTAATAAAATATATGTTTTGGCTACCCAGTAATCGTAGTTTGGCATTTCTTTAGCCAAATCAAAACACATTTTTTGCGATGTTTTGTACCGGCCTTTTAAATACTCAACCAGTGCCACATTATATTTTGCTTCTGCTGCGGCAACTGTTTTGGTATTGGTTATGGTGTAGTTTAATTCCTTAATTGCGGTGGTTGTATCGCCCCTTTGCAAATAAGCTTTACCGGCATATAAACCAGTGCGGAATTTATCTTCCTGCGCGGTTTTATCGTTTTCCCTAACCAGTTTCACATAATTCAGCGCATCATCCGGCATTTTCATTTCGGCATAGCATAGCAAAAGGTTATTAATGGCAAAGGTATAATCGGCCTTATATTCTGAATTGGTTTCCAGGCGTTTCAGGAACACAACAGCTTCATTATATTTTTGCTGGCCGATGTAGAGTTTGGCCATGGCTATCAATGATTTTTCGCTGTAAGCACTGGTCCAGTCGTTTAATATCAGGTTGTAATCTATAACGGCTTCCTGTGTCCTGTTCAGGTTGGTTAAGCTTTGCGCCCTTATGAATCTTGCCTGTTTTTCGTAAATCTGCTTGCCCGGGAACTTATCAAAGTAAGCGTTTACAGCACCCAGGGCACCCTGCCAGTCGTTTTTTAAATAAAGGTTGTTGGCAGCGGTTATCATAATGCTTTCCTGATCGGCAGCGGTGTAATTACCTATTGGAGTGGTAGCCGCGTAAGTAATAAACGTTTGGGCATCGCCTTTATCGGTATAAATTTTTTCTATCTGCTTAAGCGCCTGTTTGGCTTCATCAGTTGATGAATAATCCTGGATCACTTTTTTAAATGATTCAACGGCCACATCATCGTTACCTGCATTATAATCAATTAACCCAATGGTAACCAGCGCACGCGGAATGTAGCTGCTGCGTGGATATTTCTGAATCATCGCCTGTAAATCTGTCTTGGCTTTGTCGCCGTCTGTTTTCAGGAAATAGGTGTAAGCTATCTCAAATGATGCATCATCGGCATAATCGGAATTCGGGAACTTGTTCAGCACATCATTCAAGGTGCTTATCTTGGTATCTAATGAGCCCTGCAATCCCTGGATCATCCCTCGCTGAAACAATGCATAATCTTCGCCCTGGATATGCCTGGCAATAATGCGGTTGTAATAATCAAGCGCTTTGCCGTAACTTTTTAATACAAAATAGCTATCGCCAATACGGGTTACCGCATCGTTTTGTGTGCTTTCGTCTTTTACATCCCCTACTAAAAACTTCTCAAAATAATTAGCTGCCTTTTTGTATTGTTCGCCATAAAAAGCTGCGTAGCCAACGGCGTAATTGGCATAGTTGGCCACTTCGGTTTCCTTAGCTTCGGGCATATCTAAAAATTGCTCAAAGGTTTCAACCGACTCGGTATATTTACGTACCTCGTACATCGCCTCGGCCATCCAATAAGTGGTAAGGGCTGCGGTTTTTGGGTCGATAGGGTTTTTTAGCGACCGAAGAAAAATACCTATGGCGTTTTCAAAGGCGCGCTCGTTATAAAATTCCAACCCGCGGTAATAGGTAACCTTTTGATAAGCTATCTGAGCACTTTCTGATTTGTTGGGGATGGGCTCCAGTATATCTACCGCCTCTTTGTAATTGCGGGAATTTAGCAGTTCTTCGCCCAATAAAACTTTCATCTCATCATTACGACGGGAGCGGGGGTAATTTTTAAGGTATAAACGGGTGGCTGCCAGTGCCTCGGTGTTGAAATCCAGCTCGTAGGATAGTTTGGCGTACTCGTACAAGGCATCTTCCTGTAACTGCTTATCATAAGTAAGTTTGGATGCGTTAAGGAAAGCATTGCGGGCGCTTTGCTTATTGTTCATCTTCAGGAATACATCACCAAGGGTATAGTTACCATTTTGGCTGTATACATCTTTTTGCTCCACCAGTTTTTCAAGCTCGCTGGCGGCCTGGGCGTAGTTGCCCACCTTGTAAAAGGTGTAACCTATCTGGTAGCTATCCTGTGTGTTTTGGGTACGGCCCTGATCGCGATCCTGGAAACGCCCGTAGTACTTAACAGCATTATCAAAATTGGCTTTGGCAAAGTACGATGCGGCAATAATGCGTAGCATTTCAGTCTCGTTTTGCTGATGAGTACTGTTAACAATTGGTACCGCGTAGTTTATTACATCGTCGTAACGTTTATCTAAAAAGTAAACTGCCGATATATAATAAGGGTAGCTGTTTTCATACTTCTTTGATTTTTTTAACCGCTCAAAGTTTACCAATGCCAGGTGATAATCTTTATTCAGGTAAGCTATGTATGCAAAGTAATAAGTAGCATCTTCGGTAAATTCGGTTTTCTTTGTTTTTACTTCGGCAAAAAGCAATTGGGCGTCTTTGTAGTTGCCCAATGAAAAATAAGCATAACCTTTACGGAATTTGTACTCGGTGTTGTCGTGCCCGTTAAGTTCGCCGGCTTGTACTTTATCAAACCATTCAATTGATTTTTCGTACTTGCCTTGTTTGAAATACGACTTACCTATCTGGAAATAAGCCAGCTTGGTAAGTGGATTTTCGGGATGCTCCTTAATAAAACGCTGAAACATGCTTTCCGCATCATCATTATTAAGATTAAGGGCGCAAAAGGCTTCGTAGTATTGGCTGTTTTCTTTTACCAGCGACAGGTCTGACTCAAACTTGGGCTGAGTGGTAGTTTTAAGCCGGGTTGCTTCCAGCAGCCGGAATTGTTCGGCAGCGGCAACGTATTTGCCATTACTCATCAGGTCGATAGCTGTGTGGTAAGTGCGGTAAACCTGGGCAGATGGATTTTGCTGTGCAAAAGCAGTTGAAGCTATAAAAACAGGGATTAGCAGTGGGATGTATCTTTTTTTGATCATAAAGCGCATACTAACAATGGTGCTAAAATAGCGAAACGAAAAAGGCTAATTAACACAAGTAGTTAACAAATGTGGAAAACACGTTTATAAAACGAAGGTAATACTAAAGATGATATGTGTGTGGAAAACTTTAAAATTGTTAACTGTTCCATACCCATTGAGCATTTGGTTCCAAATAATCAATTAGGATAAACTGCTGCAATTTTTTAAAACTTTAAGCGTGTTTGATATATCATCTCACAACTCACCAGGTAAAAATTGCCTGCCTAATGTAAGAAACCTGTTACCACAAAATTTATTTAACTGTATTTCAAAATATTACAGCAGGAGGTTGCGGCCACAAGAAACAAATGATCTCGGACATACGTTATAAGGTGCACCAATTATAAAAAAAATGTCTAAAAAAATCTTGATACTCGATGATAGCGAAGATATCCTTGAGGTGATGAAAGACGTGCTCGAGATGGAGGGTTACGAGATTGAAATTTTAAATTACACCGATGATATATGCAAATCGGCCATAGCCTTTAACGCCGACCTGGTGATATTAGATTATATCCTTTTTGGCATAAACGGCGGCGAACTTTGCCATATGCTAAAAACCAACCCGCTCACGGCTCACATACCGGTAGTTATGGTATCGGCTTACCCACGGGTGCTGGAGTCATTGGGCAACTACGGCTCTGATGCCTTTGTGGCCAAGCCCTTTAGCCTTGACGATATTGTTGGTACGGTAAAAGAGTGCTTGTTAAAGGCCGGGGATATTGAGCATAGCCTGAACTAAAATTAAGTTTGAAGTTCTAAGTCCAAAGTCTGAATTGTCATTTTTTGACTTAAGACTTCTGACTAAAGACTATCCGTCGTTACCCTATACTATGCCCGTCAAACTCTCTGTCTTCGGCGTTAGGCTCATGGTAGTTTTTGATAAAACTCGCAATTTCCTCGGCTTGCAGGTGGGTAAGGTCGCCCATACCGCTGTACTCCCATTGGTTCATGTTATCGTCAAAAACAATATCGCCTAAATCAACCATACCCTCGTTCAACCCAAAAACACCGGTAGGCTGTATGTGGCCACCCGTTGCGGGTTGGGTTACAGGGTTAATGGTGATATAACGGTCGCCGTCTGCTGTATATAACGTATAATCTACAGGCTTTGTCATGTTCAATGTATTTGCATAACCTACAAATACAAGCCCATTTTGTTTACTTTATTTAGCTAAAACGTTACCAGCCCATTATTTCCATCACCCTTGTAAATTCGGGCTGAAAACCGGCATTTATAGTTATTTGCTGGCCCGTAACCGGGTGGCTAAACTGTAGATACGATGCGTGGAGCAGCATAGTGTTCATCCCCCAGGTTTCGGTAAAAAACTTATTTTGCTTGTTACAGCCATGCGTACGATCGCCAATAATGGGGTGAAATATGTGGGCAAAATGCTTGCGCAGCTGGTGCATGCGCCCCGTGGTTGGTACAGCCTCGACCATGGAGTATCTTGAGGTGGGGTGCGCTCCAAAAGGCACATCAAGTTCGGCACGTTTAAGCGTGGTGTACGTTGTAAAAGCATCCTGTAACGTTCCGTTTTCTTTGCGTAACGGGTAATCAATATCCTCGGTATCAACTGTATGCCCGCGCACAATGGCCAGGTATTTTTTTTGTACCTTGTTATCCATAAAAGCCTGCTGCATGGCAATCTCTACCTGTTTATCCAGCGCAAAAAGTAAAATACCGCCCGTTTTCCTGTCTATCCGGTGTACCGGGTTAACCTTCTGTCCTATCTGATCGCGCAATATCTGCAAGGCAAACTCCGTGGCCTCTGCCGCTATCGGCGACCGGTGTACCAACAACCCATGTGGCTTATTAACAGCAATAAGGTATTCATCCCGGTATACGATCTCTAACATCCGGCAAAGGTACTTTTTAGATTTGAGATGTGAGATTTGAGACTTAAAGTGGCAACGTATTTTGTCTGAACCTGGATTAAACAGATTTATCAGATTTTTTTGATTTTGATTAACTTGACGGCCATTTTATTCAGAACTCAGAATTCATATCTCATATATAAATTTTAAAAAGTTTACTATCTAAAAAAAATATTTTAATTAGTTTATTCTTTTTATATCTTTAGTTCATCGCAATAAACCGCAAAATCATGACCACCACAGCAAAGACCGTTACAGGCGACAGTGCACCTGATAGTATCAGTTCGGCCCCTACAAGGCTTTTTTCATTGGATGCCCTGCGCGGGTTTGATATGTTTTGGATAATGGGTGGCGAAGAGATATTTCATACCATGGCTAAAGCCACCGGGTCGCCTTTCTGGGGTTCCATTGCCAACCAGTTTACACATCCCGACTGGAACGGCTTTCATTTATACGATCTGATATTCCCACTGTTTCTGTTCATGGCAGGCGTATCAACCCCATTTTCGGTTGGCCGCGAGCTGGAGAAAGGCAAAAGCAAGCAGCAACTGGTATTACGCGTAATGAAAAGGGCCTTCATATTAGTATTGCTGGGCCTGGTGGTAAACAACGGCTTAAATATTATGCCTATCAGCGAAATCCGCTTTGCAAGTGTACTGGGCCGCATAGGCATTGCCTACATGTTTGCCAACATCATTTACCTGTACAGCAGCGAACGCATGCAAATGATTTGTTTTTGGGTATTCATTATAGGCTACTGGCTGCTATTAAAATTCACATCGGCACCGGGCTATCCGCATGGCGATTTAACCATGCAGGGCAATTTTGCATCCTACATGGATAGGGTTGTTCTGCCAGGGAAACTGTATTTAGGCATTCATGATCCCGAAGGCTTATTTTCAACCATTCCGGCCATCAGTACCGGCCTGCTGGGTATTATTACCGGCACTATCCTGAAAAAAACGGGCCTGGCGCAAATGAAAAAAGTAGCCATCCTTGCCATAGCCGGCGTGGCTTTCCTGATCATAGCCCAGGTTTGGAACCTCGATTTCCCGATTAACAAAAACCTGTGGACCAGCTCCTTTGTGATGCAAGTGGGTGGTTTAAGCTTATTGCTGATGGCTTTCTTTTACTATATTATTGATGTGCTGGGCTACAAAAAATGGTCGTTTTATTTTAGGGTGATAGGCATGAACTCCATCCTCATTTATATATCGGGCCACTTCATCAAATGGAGCTACACCAACAACGGCTTTTTTGGCTGGATAGGCCAGCTAATAGGCGATCCGTTTAACGCCGTGGCCATGGCTATTACCTTTGTGATGGTGAAATGGCTGTTTTTATATTATCTGTATCAGAAAAAGACGTTTTTGAGGGTGTAATGTCAGAATCAGAATTTTCAGGATTTAAGAATGCTCAGAACTATAGAAAAACACGTCCCGCTAATTCAATAGTTCTGAAATTCTGATTCAGACAGCTAAAATAACTACCATATCTCCGTCCTGTCTTCTGTTTTTTTGTACATTTTATCGCCAGGCTTAATGTTAAATGCCTTGTACCAGCCACTAATGTTAGTTAAGGTGGCATTGGTACGGTGCTGATCGGGCGAATGCGTATCTGTAAGGATACGCTGGGCCGTTGCCTCGGGGCGTTGCGAACTGCACCATATCCGAGCCCATGATAGAAAAAAGCGCTGACCGGGCGTAAAACCATCTATTTTGCTGGCCGACCGGCCTTGTTTAGTTTTCAAAAAAGCCTCATAGGCTATACTTAAGCCGCCCAAATCGGCAATATTTTCACCAAGGGTTAGTTTGCCGTTTATATGCAGGCTATCCAACACGGTAAGGTTGTTGTATTGCGCCACCAGTTGGTTGGCACGTGCTTTAAATTTGCCGGCATCGCTTTTTGTCCACCAATCGCGCAGGCAACCGTCTGCATCATATTGGCGGCCCTTATCGTCAAAGCCATGGATTATTTCGTGGCCTGCTATAGCGCCTATAGCACCATAGTTTACGGCATCATCGGCCTTTAAATCAAAAAAAGGAAATTGTAGTATGCCGGCGGGGAAAACAATCTCGTTATTAATTTCATTGTAGTAAGCGTTACCTGTTTGCGGCGTCATTCCCCAATGTGTTTTATCAACAGGCTTGCCAAGGTGGCTTATGCTAACACTATCACGCCATTTGCACATATTAATTATGTTACCTGCATAGTCGTCCCGTTTAATAATCACACTATGATAAGTTACCCATTTATCAGGATATCCTATTTTTATGGTAAGGGCATTCAATTTTTTAAGCGCCTGCTCCTTTGTTTCCATGCTCATCCAATCCAGGCGTTTAATGCGTTCGCCAAGGGTTATTTTCAGGTTGTTCACAAGTTCGGCCATATGTTTTTTAGCCAATGGCGTAAAATATTTCTCTACAAACAATTGTCCTAATAATTCGCCCATGCCACTGTCAACTAACTTGCTCACGCGTTCGCGGCGTGGCGGTAGTTCCTTTTCGCCTGTTAATACGCTGCTGAAAGCAAAGCTGGCCTTTACAAAAGGCGAACTTAAATATCCTGTGTTCCCCCTAATCATATTCCACTTTAAGAAAACTTTCCAGTTTTCAACCGGCGTGGCCGCTAATAAAGAATCAACAGCTTTAAAAAATGAAGGCTGGGCTACCAGGATGCTGTCCTGTTCGGGTATATTTAACCTGGCCAACAATTTGTTCCAGTTTAAATGAGGGGTAACTTTGTTAAAGTCGGCCACCAGGAATTTATTGTAAATAACATGCGGGTCGCGCATGGCTACACGGCTAAGCTGCGCTTTGGCTAAAACACTTTCGATATTGTATACTATTGCTGCATTTTTGGCTGCTTCGCTTGCATTACTGCCGGTTAAAGTAAATAGGTTAACAATTAGTGTTTTAAGAGCATCCTGTACTTTTTTTGACCTCGTGTCGCTTTTTAAATAATAGTCTCTGTCTGGTAATGAAATGCCTCCCTGACCAAGGTTCACAATGTATTTTGATGCGTTTTTATTATCCTGATCAATTCCCAGCCTGAACAACTCGGGAGTACCGTCAATACGTTCAAAAATAAGCTCGCTGATAAGGTCATCAAAATTTTTCATTTCAGCAATTCGCTCCAATACGGGCTTAATGGGCAAATATCCCAGCTTTTCGATAGTGGTGCTATCCATTCCGCTGGCATAAAGATCACCAACCCGTTGTATAAGACTGCCTTTAGGCGCGGTAACCGATTGTTGGCTTGCCTCCTCTAATAATCTCAAAAACTTGTTGGTGTTTTCCTGACGCAGGACGGCAAAACTACCCCAGCCTTCCATTTTTTCGGGAATGGCGTTCTTTTTAATCCAGCCTCCGTTGGCGTACTCAAAAAAATCATTGCCAGGCTTAACAGAGGTATCCATATTGGCCCTGTCAATAAATTTTTTGCGTACAGTAATTTTGCGTTTATGTTTTGGCGGTTTTGGTTTACTTATTGCATGTGCGTTTACCGGCAGCCATAAGGCCCCCATGATTATCAAGCAACAAAACTTTAATTTCATAATAAATTAAAGGTAATCAATTACTGTAAAATGTAAAACCAATACCGGGTTCCCCGGCCGACGCATTAGAAATAGCTAATAATTTAAAAGATACCCGTTATTCCAGGCCGTTTTGTTCGGCGGCTTTAAGGACGTTTAAAGTGTTTTATGATAATGCATGGCGGCAAAGGCCCATCCCCCTCTCTTCTGGTGTGCAAAAAAGTGAGGTTAGAATATTCTTAAGTGACAACAGCAAGTCAAAAAAAATAAATTAACACAAGCCGCTCACAACTATTTCTTCACCCACTCCTTTTGCTCGTCGGCGGTAAAAAATGTCCAGGCCATAATGCGGCTTACCTTTTGGCCTTGCGACATGTTGATGGTTTGCACCTCCTTAGCGCCGGCTTTTTGCAGGGCATTATACAAAATACGCAGGTTTTCTTTTTTGGATACCAGGGTAGTAAACCAAAGGCATTGTTTGGCAACACGGGTGCTTTGAGTAGCCATTTGTTTTAAAAACGCAGCCTCGCCGCCGGGGTACCACAATTCGGTATTCTGGCCGCCAAAGTTAAGCACCGGCTCTTCCTTACCGGTTTTAAGGCCAAGGTTGTTCCATTTACGTTTAGAGCCTTCGGCTGCTTCTTTGATCGAGGCGTGGAAAGGCGGGTTACAAACCGTAAGGTCAAACAACTCGCCGGGCTTAATGGCAAACGTAAAAATATCAGCCTTGTGTTTTTGTAACCGCAGTTCGATAGAGTTTTTAAGCTCATCGTTTTTGCTGATGATCTCTTCTGCTGATTTTAATGCCTCTTCATCAATATCAACCCCTACAAAACTCCAGCCATATTCCTGATGCCCTATGATGGGATATACACAATTTGCCCCTATGCCAATATCAAGCACTCGTACCTTTTTACCTTTGCGGATAACGCCATCGTTGGCGGTAGCCAGCAAATCGGCCACATAATGAATATAATCGGCCCGGCCGGGGATGGGCGGGCATAAATAGCTATCCGGAATATCCCAAAAACCGATGCCGTAATGAAGCTTTAATAACGCCTTGTTCAGCATTTTCACCGCCTCGGGATTGGCAAAGTTGATGGTTTGGGTATCGTACTTATTTACCGTTACAAATGGGCGCAGCTTTGGTGCAGCCTTCATTAGCGCCCTAAAATCATAACCCTCGCGGTGGCGGTTACGCGGGTGCATAAATTCTTTTACTTCTGGTTGGTTTGGGGCTAATTCGGACAAGCTATTTTATTTTAATTTATAAATTCAAAAGGTGGTTATGAATGCTTTAAGCTTTCCGCCTTCAGTTTATCATCCTACTGTTAAGTCAACAGTACTAAGTCTAAAGTTGATTTTTTCTTCTTTTACTTGGAACTTAAGACTTTTGGCTAAAGACTATCCGTCAATTTATCGATGACACGACACTATATTATACTACCCAAATCGGCAGGCGAATAATTGATTGATTTCAGGGTTTTGTTATCCGCAGTGCGGTAAACTAAAAACAGGCCGTCAATTTCTTTATAGTGCGATTCGGTACCCGCAGTATTGCGGTAATGCTCAATAGTTTGATTGGCTTCTTCAATCGTTTTGCAGGCTTTGCTCATGTTGGAGCGATGCACCTCGTCAAATAGTTTTTTAAACTTTTTGCCAAGGCCAAACTCCAGTACAGCACCCGATAGCACGTATTGCAAATCGCAAAGCGCATCGGCTATTTCAACAAGGTTATTGTCGTTCACGGCTTCCTGCAGTTCTTTCAGTTCTTCGGCCAAAAGCTCTATACGCAGCTGGCAGCGTTCTTTGGAAGGGATTTGCGGATTAGCTATGATGGGATGTTTAAAGGTGCTGTGAAATTCGGCAACCTGGTTAAGCGAGTTTAAATCGTTGATCATTTGATTGAGGAAGTATCTAAGCCTGCTAAGTTATGAATAACCTGAGCGCTTTCAAAAAGTCGCGGTTTAAAAAGGTTGTTCATCCATTAAAACATATTCATTTGAATAAATGTTGATGCTTTGTTTTTAATAGGTAATAATGCCATTTTTACTACATGTAAAAAGCTAATAATTAACTAAATGGCAGTCATTTATAATAACATTTACTTAACACATACCGGCTTTGTTAACATAAACATAATATTAAAATAGCATTTACTTAACGTACCTTTGTGCCGAAATTAAAATTCATGATCAACCTGAATTTTTCCATCCCCCGAACATATGAAAGATAAAAAAATAAAATCCGCAGCCAAAGAAGCCCGTAAGGTTCTTAAAAAACAATTAAATGATAAATTTACGGTTCTGCTAAAAAACATCGTGAGCGAATTTGAGCCCGATTTAAAAAGCCTGACCAAGGCAATTGAAAAGGCTTCAAAAAATTTGGCCAAAGCAATTGCAGCAAAAATTAGCGATAAAAAAGACGCGCCAGCCGCACCGGCAAAAAAAACCAAAGAAATTGTTGTAGAAGTTAAAGCACCGGCTTTACCAATAGTTAAAGAAGCAACAACCAAAGCGCCGGTTGCTAAAGTTGCCAAAACAACTGCTCCTAAGCCTGCCGCCAGCAAAAAGGAAAGTGTACCTGCAAAATAAATCTGTAAATACGACAGTTATTTTTGCGACGGGCAAACATTTACAATTCATAAATAAGTAATTTTATTAACTTGATTAACAAATAGTTAAATTTAATTTAACTATTGTAAGTTAAATTAAAAAATGTAAATTGTCGGTTGCGAAAACTGATAATTTACATTGATTAAACCAGATTCATTAGCATCAAAAGCGCATAGCGTTTGTGGTGCCCAATGCGGCAAAGTGCAACAAGCGGCAATTGCCAAGGCAGGGCTTTACCAACAGGTAAAGGATTTTTTTTCTGGAATATTTGACACCGGCAACTGGCCCGCCCGCTGGCATTGTGGCACATGGAGCGAATTTCATGGTTGGCTATATATTTTTTCGGATCTGCTGATAGCTGTATCCTATTTTGCCATACCTATAATGCTTATCATCCTGCTCACCAAACGTAAGGATGTTCCCTTTCCAAAAATACTTTGGCTGTTTGTAGTATTCATTATTTTATGTGGCATTACCCATTTTATAGATGCCGGTATTTTTTGGTGGCCGGCATACCGCCTGAGTGCGCTGTTACTGTTAATTACAGGTATGGTATCGGTAACCACGGTATATGCATTATACCGGGTTATGCCTACTGTGCTTTCGTTACGATCTGTCAACGAGCTGCAAAAAGAAATAAACGAGCGTAAAATTGCCGAAGAAAAGCTGGCAGCAAGCGAATTCCTGTTGCTGGAAGCCGGCCGGATGGGCAAGTTTGGCGCCTGGGAAATGGATTGGACTACCAATAAAGTTACCTGGTCAAAAGCTATCTATGATATCCATGAGCTGCCTTATGATTTTGACCCCACTTTTTATAATTTCAACTTGTTTTATCCCGAACCGTATTTTACTACAATAACCCAGGCAATAAATGAGTGCCGGAATACCGGTAAAGGCTACGATTTGGAGGTGCAGCTGATAACAGCTAAAAATCACCAGATTTGGGTGCGCGCCCGTGGCGAGCTGTTATACGACGACCAAAATAAGCCCACCAAACTACGGGGCGTATTTATGGATATTGACAAATACAAGCTGAATGAACTTTCGTTGAACAAAACGGTAGAGATGGTTACTAAAAATAACCAGCAGCTCAAAAACTTCACTCATATCCTATCCCACAACATTCGCAACCATGCCAGCAATATCTCGCTGGTATCGTCATTAATTGATGAAAGCACCTTGGATGAAGAGAATGCCGAACTGTTTCAAAAAATTAAAAAGATCTCTGAAGGCCTGAATACCACGCTCGAAGATTTATCACTCGCTATCAAAATAAAGGACGAGATTATAGAAGCCGAATGGATAAGCTTTAAGGAAATAACCGCCAAAATTTTGGAAATTATCGAATCGGACATAGCTATAAACCACGCAGTAGTTACGCAGCAATTTGAAGTAGAAGGGGTTACTTTTCCTAAAATTTACCTCGAAAGCATCCTGATGAACCTGTTGAATAACGCCATAAAGTATCGTAAACCAACCATCGAACCAAAGGTGCTGTTAAAAACATACAAGGACGAAAACGGAAACACCGTTTTAGAATGTACCGATAACGGCATTGGCATTGACCTGAAACTACACGAAAAAAAGATTTTTGGCCTATACAAAACTTTTCATGACCGCAAAGACTCGCATGGGGTTGGTTTATTTTTAACCAAAACCCAGGTTGACTCGCAAGGTGGACAAATAACTGTAAAAAGCAAGCCCAACGGCGGCAGCACATTTAAAATAACATTTAATGAAAAAAATTAGTACCCTTTGTGTGATAGATGACGATGATATCTACACTTTTACCATCAAACGCATTATTGCCAAAGCGGAAGTTGCCGAAAAAACCATTTTTTTTCATAACGGCCAGGTCGCAATCGATTTCTTTCACAATTGCCTTGGAGTGATCAGCAACCTGCCGGATATGATCCTGCTTGATTTGAACATGCCTGTACTTGACGGCTGGCAGTTTTTGGATGAATTTATAAAACTGGTGCCCCGCATTGGCAAAAAAATACTGATCTATGTTGTAAGCTCGTCAATTGATGAAGACGACTTTAAACGCGCCAGAGCTATGGAACAGGTATCTGACTTTATTGTAAAGCCCCTTAACGCAATCGATCTCAGGAATATTGTAGATCAATGGGCATAAAGCCAAAAGCAAAAGGACATTAGTATCATTGCGCCTTTTACAGTACTGGCGCTCTGGCTTATCATCAATCATGGCAGTTTCCTGATCAAATTTGCACCCGCCGATATGAGGCTCAACTCAAAATTACAGATATTGTATATTTTGCACCACCCCTTCAGGTTCATGGGTATGTTCTTCAACTTTGATAAGCCTGCATTACAAAACATAGCCTATATGTTTGTAGGCGTACTGGTCTGGTTCGATATGCAGCTGCCCGATATTTATTACCGCAATGCGTACATTTGCCTCGTTTTAGGCATTATCATCAGCCTAAGCTTCAAAGGTAGCGCCAGGTTCAGGATAGCTTTGCTGCCTTGCAGTATCATCACCATCACTGCAGTTATATCAGCCCAATATGTAACCTGGACGGCCTTTGAATCGCCAACCCTCGGCGGAATACAAGGCAGGTACCTCATTCCCATTTTTCCGTTTATCGCGCTGGTTTTATACGGCTATGCAATAAATAACAGGTTCGCGGGTTTAAAAGCAATGGTGTTACCGGTTGTTTTATTATTCCCGGTATATTCGGCCATCATGATACAAGTTATCTGCAAGCATTACGCACTTGGCCGGTATCCCTATTTGCCGACAGGCAGGTGCTGCTATCCCTAACGCAAGTTTGTCTGAAACCGGAATTTTCAGATTTGAAGAATTAAAAGAATTTGCCTAACTTGTAAGCTATTTTCCCCATGAACCAATGACCTATTTAAAGAATTCCATCACGCTGGCCGAAAACTGTACCGTTTTTGAAGCAGCGTTATGATTGCCGGGTACATAACTTAGTTTGGATGTGGCAATCATTTTATGTAATTCTGTTTCCGATCCACCATCATGATCTTCCGTGCCGTTTATCAGCAATACCGGGATATTGACTTTAGACAATTCCTGCGGACTTGTTGACGGCTGATATTTTTGTTGCAAAGCCAACGCAGGCACATCAAAAGCCGGGTTGCTGCGAATATACTTTACCATGCCATCTACGTCATGAAAACTTGTATCGCCCATCAAAGCTTTATATGCGTGAACACGTCTTGGCCATTCGGGATTGGTATAGGCATCGCCCATGCCGCCCATAACCAGTTTTTGCACCCGGTTATCCAGCACCAACAAGCGCGATGCAATGATTGACCCGCGCGAATAGCCTACCACATTATATTTTTTGATACCCAGGCTGCTTATCAAACCAATAATATCTTTGGCCTCGGCATCGTTGGCATAACCGGCATCGGTGTGCGGTTTGTCTGATCGTCCGTTGCCCCGTCCGTCAAGTATAATCACCTTATAACCGGCTGCAAGTAAATCAGGATAAAGATGGCCGCTTTTCCAGCCCTGGCCCGTGCCCGAAAACCCATGGATAAGCACCACCGGGAAGCCGTCGCCTTTAATCTCGTAATAAATTTTTGCTCCGTCGGCAGCAGTATAAAAACTTCCTGCTGTTTCCTGCGCAAAGCCGATAAGGCCTGTAGTTAGCATTATCAGCAATACCGTTATTAATGTTATAATTTTTTGCATTGCTGGTATCTACTTTATAAACTGGTTAATAACTAATACACCTGCCAAACCTGTTAACGAAACCAAAGTTTCCATTAAGGACCATGACCTGATGGTATCTTTTATACTGATATTAAAATACTCTTTAAACAACCAAAAACCCGAATCGTTAACATGCGAGAACGCCAGGCTGCCAGCCCCTATAGATAATACCATTAAATTGGCATCAACATGGCTTTTGGTTACCAGTTTTACCAAAATACCGGCCGCCGTAAGCCCCGCTACTGTTGCCGATCCTAAACTAACCCGGATAATGGCGGCTATTACCCAACCTAAAAGCAATGGTGGCAGGTTTAGGGCCTTTAACTGATCGGCAATCTGGTCGCTGGCGCCGCTGGTTGTCAAAACTTCGCTTAAGGCCCCCGAGCCTGCAATAATAAGCAGTATGAGCGCTATATCCTTAACAGCATCTGTATAATTACTTGCCAGGCTGCTCATTTTTTTCCCTTGTTTAATACCTAATGTAAAAGTAGCCACAACAAGGGCAATCAGCATTACGATAGATGGATCGCCAAGGAAGGCTATCACCTTTACTACAAACACGTTTTTGATACCCAGGTAAGGGAACAAAGCCGAAAGCATTAATAATATTACAGGCAATAACGCGGTGAAAAAACTATTTAAGGCTCCAGGTAATTTTTCGGGCGGCAGCTCATCGGCCCTGAAGGTAGCCAATGGTTCGGAAGGTATTTTCTTTAAAAACCGGGCAAATAAAGGGCCGGCTATGATAATGGCCGGTATGGCTATCATCAAACCATAAATAAAGGTGGTAGCCATATTAGCATGAAACATAGCCACCAATGCCGATGGCGACGGATGCGGCGGTAAAAAACCATGGGTAACCGATAGTGACGCCAGCATGGGCAAGCCTATATAAACTGCCGGCAATTTATACTTATAAACTACCGAAAATATAAGCGGCACCATTAGTACAAAACCTATTCCATAAAAAAGCGGGATACCGATGATAAAACCGGCCGCAACCAGCGCCCATTGTATATGCTTTTGGCCAACTGCTTTAACCAATACCCCGGCTATTTTTTGGGCAGCCCCGCTAACGGCCACAAGTTTGCCCAACATAGCGCCCAGGCAAATGATAATAAGCAACTTACCCATAATATCGCCCATACCTTTTTGTATAGATGCCATCAATTTATTTATCGGGATGCCCAACAATAAACCGGCAGCTATGGCAACAATAAGAAAAGCTACAAAGGGGTTTACTTTGCCCCAGCTTACTAATAAAATAAGCAGAATAATACAAATAAGAATAATTGCTAATACCATTACATCAAACTATTAATAGTTGGACACTTAAGCCAAACGTTGCCCCACTAAAGTAACAACAATATTTGATTTTAAGCATTTTACCTCCAAAAGCTTTTGATACCAATTGATAAATTCACTCAAATGATTAACCATTAATTATTTGTTAAAAACCAACAAAAAGCACTATAGCTGTTCTTTTTTAAAGAAAAATATTAATTAAGACAAAAAGACTACTAAAGTGCCGTACTTTTTTTGACACCAATCTGCAAAAAAATGTTTAGGTTTGTATACTTACATATCGGCAAATAATAGCCCCTACTGTTATCCGTAATTATTCAATATAGTTAGTAAGAGATACTTAAATACTTTCCGGTCCTTCAATTTAATGTTTATTATGTCAAAGCGTATTTTAGTATTGGACGACAACCAGGACATTTTAGAAATTGTTCATGAAACACTCACTTATGAGCAATTTGAAGTACGCAGTACATCAAGCAGCGAGGACGTATTACCACTAATAGAAGAATTCGCCCCCGATCTTGTTATATTGGATTATCGTGTTGCAGGCACCAACGGAGGCGAAATTTGCAAAAGCATCAAAGTTCATCCCAAGTTTGGCGATATCCCCGTTATTATATTTTCAGCTTATTTAAGTAATGACGACCATCTTTTAAATTATGGTTGTGATGATATTATCAATAAACCCTTTGATCTGGTTGAACTTGTCGGGAAAGTTAATAACCTGATAAGGTAATTACTCCTTTGTTCTTACTGCATTTAGCTCTAATCGCTGTACTTCCTAATATTGCCTTTAATGAAAATTAGCGAGAATTAAAAAAAGTACTCCTAAAAGGTGTGATATTTTCTAAAAATTTAATTTTTACTACAAAAAAATAATGATATAACAATAAACAACCTTAATGGTTGAGATATTGACAATAATCTTATCTTTGTAATAGCAAGAATTGAATAATAATTAAATACAATAAACCCCTGATTGTATTATGGATGTACAAATAAATCAGCAGCAAGATATAAAGGCAATGCAAAAAAAAAGGCCATTATGCCCAAGATGTAAAACAGAACTTGAAGACAGAGTTCCGAGGGGCTTTTTTGCCAGGCATTTTTTATTTTTTCTCCCCATTAAAAGATACGTTTGCTACCGCTGCCAACGTAAAAGATACATACTTTATTAAGTATTAATTAAATAATAAACTAAAATGCAATCGATAATAACTTATTGGTAATATTTTCGTATGGCTTAGCGTTTTATATGGGCTATATTGTAAATTGGCTCCTCTATATTATGACAGAAGATCAAAACATTAGCGAAACACCAAGAAAAGTATATTATTGCTCAAAATGTGGAACTCCTTTCCACTTCAAAATGCGCCGCAATTGGTTTATCAAAAGAGTTTTGTTTTTTTTACCTATAAAAAAGTACTTTTGCGCCAGGTGTAAAAAATCAAGTTATATTTTTGCCAGGCAAGACGAAGCATAGTACAATTACTCCTTTTTTCAGACCATTACTTTAATTTGCCCCCATTAAACCGTTTATTTTGCATCAAATTAAGTATAAGCACAACGTTACACTGATTTAAAAGTACTTATCAAGGTAATTTGGTATAACATTTGCTTGTCTTCAATGTAAAGTTATTAATTAATGTTTTTTTTGAAGACAATATAAAGACAATACCATGAGACGGATATTAGCGGTTGATGATGACAAGGACATATTGGAGGTTTTACAATACATACTTGAAGAATCGGGTTACGAGGTTGAAACACTATCAGATGGCCATTACATTTTTGACAGGATCAGGAAGCATCATCCCGACTTGATTTTACTTGACATTATGCTGGGTGGCTTAGATGGACGAGAGTTGTGCAAACACATCAAAGCCATGAACGAAACCCACGATATCCCGGTTATCCTGATCTCGGCAAGTCACAATATTTCTGATCGCTCGCTCCGGAATAATGGGGGCCCGGATGATTTTATAGCCAAACCATTTGATATTGACGCATTATTGAGCAGCGTAAAAATACAGCTTAACCTGGCAGCTTAATTACAAAATAGCAGGCAACCAAATAGTACCTGCTATCCTACTTTTGTAATATTACGTTTTAGGCGTCTATCAACATAACGTTTATTGAATATTTACATTAAAAGCCTTATCCCTTTTAGCCCGGCTGCGTAGTTTAAAAAATGCAATTAGGTTTAAAAAGTGCATGCCGCCTAAAATTAAAATTATCCATCCCAATTTATAGCTTAATACCTCCACCACTACTTGTATACTGGCTATAGTTCCTGTTTCTTTTAAGGCCAGGCTCATGTAACCTATATTAATGAGGTAAAAGCCAACTACAAGCAGTTTATTTACAGAGTCGGCTAATTCATTATTTCCGTGAAAAATATCGACCAAAAAAATACGCCCATTTTTGAATAGCACTTTGGCAACCCAAACAGTTAATGCAATGCTTACCAACAGGTAAACAAGGTAAGTTAAAATAAAGTAGTTCATGATTTTGTGATTTTATTTATGTATATTAATTATTGTATTTTCAGGAAAAAATGAAATTTTAATTCAAAAAAATGTTATTTGAACATTTTAAATATCGACCCAAAAAACCAATTTTCTTCAGCTTTCAGCATGGTATCTAAAGTTGTATTTACGTTTTTAGCCAGCTTATTAATATCATTTACCGATGTTTTAAAAGTTTTATATGCAGGGTCATTTTCATCACCTTTAACTTCGGTTAATTGGGCAAGAATTTTCAGTACCGGATCAAGCTCGCGCTTTTTGCGTTCTTCGGCTACGCGGCGGGCAATTACCCAGGTATCTTTTTCGGCATAAAAAAATTCTTTGCGTTCGCCGGTTTTATGTTGTTTTTCAACCAAACCCCAATCAATCAAATCGCGCAGGGTCATATTAGCATTACCGCGCGATATGCTCAGTTCAGCCATCACATCCTCGGTAGTTAAAGCCTCGGGCGATACCATCAGCAAAGCATGCACCTGCGCCATAGTACGGTTTATACCCCACTCCGATCCCAACTTACCCCAGGCCTCAATAAACTTCAGTTTTGCTTCTGCCAATTCCATGCACAAATATAGATAAGTTTTTAAACTTTCAAAAATAAATGAAAAATTAGAATAGTATCAAGTAGTAAGGCTTTTATTTGCAGCTATGTAGTTTTCAAGCTGACTATATCAAATGATCGATCTTGAAAATACAGGCCGTTATTATATGTATCCTATCAAAAAATCCTGATACTTGATACTTACTACTTGATAGGTGACTTTACTATTTTATTTTGTAAAAGTTCAAACAATTCCTGAAACTCCGCGTCGCCAAATTGCCTGCGGCTTAAAAAAAACGTTAATACGGCCGGGTCTTTCAGTGCAATCAGCATATTATCCTTAACAACCGTTACGGATTTTAGCAGGTGCCATTGAAAAAGCAGCGTTTTCTCGTTATCCTTATACTCAAAGCCGGCATCATTAAAGGTAAATGTACCATCCAGCATTTCTTTTTCATACCTGTCGGCGTGCTGGGTAACAGTTTTTAAAAATTTGGCCCGTCGTTCAAAAAGACCTATCCAGGCAATCAGCATATAAAAAATAAACCCGCCACATGCTCCCTTAGCCACTGTTATATCTGTCACACTCTTGTCCGTCAGAACAGCGGCAGCACACACTAAACCTAATAACGTATAAATAATATACTTTTGAATAACCTTACTTGCCGATGCCGCCCAAAAACTTCGTTGACTTTCAGTATAGAACAAACGATTGAAGGGAATATGTATAACTTTTTCCTGCATGATTTACAAACTTGTGATAATTGGTGGAAGATACATTTTATCCCCATTATTATCGGTAAACGCCGCTATCTTTAGGAAATCGGCCTTAAAATTTCATTGACTATCTGGAATGATTGTAGTTAAAGATGTAAGATCTGTAAATAAATCACTTGGTTTTTTGCGAAAAAACGTCAGTTAACCATTAAGTTTTTTTCGCGTCCCGGTATCTTTGCGCGATACTAATTTTAAATGCGATTTAGCCGCATTACCTTAAATTTAATGCTGGTTTAACCATTAGGCCGCCAAAAAATAAGATGTATCCGTCAGCATCGGCTGTTGCAAATCTGCGGATATTGTCGTTGTTATTACCCTAAGTGTTCGGAAGATTTTAATTCCCTCCCTCGGGTTTAAGTTTACCCATAAAATTAAGAGGAATCCTCGGCATAGTTAAAACCAATCATTAGAGATTGGAAGAAAGAATAGCCTTTCCAAAGGGTTTGCCAACCGGGTATGCCTTTTTGTTTAAATCCCTGATGTCCTCCCATTTTGCCTAATAGTAATAGCCACCATAATGCGGTATAGGGCTTGGCTATTGTTGCATCTATTGGTTTCAGGTATTTTCCTGCTATTTTTTTAGCTAACAACTGCTCCATCGGATCCGTTATTATGGTTTCAAATGATGCATCCTGGTCGTTTTTGGCAAAATATCTGCTCCTTAATAGTACTCCGTTAATGCCAAAAGACCAATTCCGTTAGTTGAAGTCTCTCGGGAATCAAACTGCCTTTTTTCAATGCTACAACCGGTTTTATAGCATTTATGAAAATCCTCGATAACGCAGCGTTTTGAATAGTATTCGGCTATCATTTCATGGCTATACTCATCAGCCGGTATATTTGTTAATAAAAACCATTCTGCCGGTTCTCTTTTGTCCTCTGCCGGCTCTTGCATATCCTCTGCTGATTCTTTCTGTATTTCTTTAACCCAAACACATCCAACCTGTTTATGAACGCCTTTAATATGAATCTCTCCATGGCTGATGGTGCAGTTTGCCTGATAATGTTTCCCCTTTTCATCGGTCAGCCGCCGCTCAATAATATCTCCCGTATGCAGTGATGGAATAAATGTAAATAGCTTCCCTGGCGATAGTTTACCTTCCGGGTCTGTAAGTATTCTGTTTGCGTATAGCCCAGGTCTAATACTTTCCGGCTATGATAATCAGTAAGCATGGTGTCCTGTACAATTATCCATGGATCTTGCTTTTCCTGCTCCTTTGAGTATTGAATTAGACCAGTTTGATAGCCTGAAATAAAAATTGAATGATTAACTGATTTATTACTAAGTAGCCGGTAAAATCCTTTTAACTGATGCTGGTCTTTAAACAGGTTTGGAAAGCTAAGCGATGAATTGGACGAATTTAACACGGAAATCACCTGTTGGTAACGGCTTTTTCTGTCTAAATGCTTAAACTGAATCCCTTGCATCTGTAATGCTATACATCTTGATTCTTCAAATATCCCCATTAGGGACACTAATATAACTTTTTTATTTTATGTGTTAACTTAAACCATGGGGAGGGAATCGCGCTTGTCCAGGCTCTTTTAGCTGCAAATAAAGGCGTTAACATATTATTGTCTTAATTCTTGATTCTTGCCTCTTGATTCTCTGAATTCGCCAACTCAATCAACTTCTTCACCCTGTCTACACCCGTAACATCCGTAGTATCTTCATCACCAGGCGAATCGCTCATCAAAATATGGTCGTTATGATACTCCATTTTGCTATGAACGGGTATACGTGCTGATGAGTGTATCTCGGTTACTTTGGCAAAACGCACCAGGTCGGCAACGTTGGCTTCGTTTACGCCGGCGCCGGGCATAATGCTGACGCGGCCGGCGGCCTTTTCTACCAGGTGGTTTAAAACAGTAGCACCTTCCATCGCTGTGCTTTTGCCGCCGGAAGTAAGAATCCGGTCGCAGCCTATTTCAATAATATCTTCCAGTGACTGGTAAAGGTCTTTACACATATCAAAAGCCCGGTGAAATGTAACACCCAGGCCCCATTGTTTGGCAAGGCGCACCATTTCAATACATCGTTCCTTATCTACGGTGCCATCGGCATGCAATATGCCAATAACTACGCCGTCGCAGCCGGCATCAATGCAATAACGGATATCGGCCATCATAATATCATATTCCAGATTGGTATACAAAAAATCGCCGGCGCGGGGCCTTATCAACACAAAAAGTTTAATATGCAGTAGCTTACGGGCCAACTGGATCTGGCCGTGCGATGGGGTTGTGCCGCCTTCTTTCAGATTTTCGCAAAGCTCAACCCGCACAGCGCCGCCTTCCTGTGCAGCCACAGCTGATGTAACCGAATTGGCGCAAACTTCGAGTGAAACTTTATTGGTCATTTTAAGGTTTGTGTTTTCTGGTTCGAGGTTCGGGTTGCCTGGTTCCGGATCGGTATTGCATCGTAATTAACCATTAAGGTTTGAGCATTGCACCCGATCCTCGCACCCCGATACCCGAACCTCTATTTATAATAGCTTTTACCGGGTATCAATAAATCCTGTTGCTTAGCATCACACACAGCGAACGAAAAACCGCTTTGGATGGCATAGGCGCCATATTCGCCTTTTTTGTTGATGGCCAAAAAGCCAACCTGGATTTGCTTGGCTGTTTCGGGTTTCTTTTTGATGATGCGGTGTACTGCTTCTTTACAGGCATCCTCGGGCGATAAGCCCTGGCGCATCAGTTCGACCACTAAAAAGCTGCCTACGTTACGGATCACTTCCTCGCCAACACCGGTTGATGTGGCACCGCCAACTTCGTTGTCTACATACAGTCCGGCGCCAATGATGGGGCTGTCGCCCACACGGCCATGCATTTTAAAAGCCATGCCGCTGGTGGTACAACCGCCGGATATATTGCCTTTGGCGTCAATAGCCAGCATGCCAATAGTATCGTGATTATATTTACCGCCGGGTCGGTTGCTGCCATTCTCTATATTCATTACCGGGCTGTATTTTGCCGTTTTCAGCCATTCTTTCCATGCCGCCTCGGCCTTGGGGGTTAATAGTTTTTCCTTTTTCATACCCTGTTCAACGGCAAACTGGGTAGCGCCTTCGCCAACCAGCATTACATGCGGGGTTCTTTCCATCACCATACGGGCTACCGATATAGGGTGTGCTATATTTTCCATCGCCGCAACCGATCCGCAGTTACCAAATTCGTCCATTATGCACGAGTCAAGTGTAACGTGACCGTCGCGGTCGGGCGTTCCGGTACGTCCAACAGTGCCGTTGGTTATGTCCAGCTCTTCGGGTACGCGTGCACCTGCTTCAATGGCATCCAACGCACGGCCGCCTTTTTCAAGTGTTTTCCAGGCCTCCTTATTGGCTAAAATGCCAAAATCCCAGGTGGATATCACGATGGGGAAATTATTAGCTTCGGGTTTTAATGAAATGGTTTTTGCAATAGCTGACTTTGAAAGTGCTGCGAAAGAGGCACCTGTAGCTGATATTTTGATGAACTTGCGGCGATTGTACATATCGCTAATATAGCTAAAACATGCAAAAATTAAAGGGATAGTGTGTGTTTTGATACATTAGAAGCCTCAAGATCGATAGCCTCACCTATACTTAAGTTTCTTAAATAAAGGAAGCTTGTCATTTCGAATCCCTTGAAGGGAAGGCCTATGCAGGGAAAGGGGGAGAAATCTTATACGATTTTCAAGCGAACTATGCATGTCTGCTTAGCATATCGCCGAAGATTTCTCTTTCGCGCCTCCCGCTAATGCCTTGCTTGCTCTATCGATGACATTTTCTTTTATTAAAAAAATGTTTACTCAAAATCCTGGTGACAGTTAAAACAATGCCATGCTTTGCGGGCATAAAACGGCAAAACCAACAGCAAAAATGATACAACGGCGGTAAGCCAATGTACCCTTTCAACTGTAGCCTCGCCATGGCGTACGTTGGTTGAACCGCAAAAGGGGCAAATAACGGCGTTGTTGGTTTCTTCATCCAATTCTACGTGGTCAAGGTCGTGCATATCGCCTTCGGCGGCTAATATGGCGCGGCATTTTTCCAGGTCGCGTTCAAATATTTTGAGTTTGATGCCGCCTACCGCCTGGTTATACAGCGGGTTTGCGGTAAGTGTATTTTCGTCGGCAATAAAACAGGGAATTCCATTATCTTCCAGCCTGGTGCGTACTATGTGCGCCAGCATAACATCGTAATAGTTTTCAAATGTTATAATTTTGTCGTCCTGTTCAATAGCCATAAGGTGATAATTGAAATAATAGTACAAATGTAACCCCTTTTTTGTTTAATTTGGTGTATGAACCGCATCGACCGCATATCTGCCATTTTGATCCAGTTACAATCGCGCCGGGTAGTTAAGGCAGGCGACATTGCCGAACGCTTCAACATTAGCCTGCGCACGGTTTACCGCGATATTAAAACGCTGGAAGAGGCGGGTATTCCCCTGATAGGCGAAGCTGGTGTAGGTTACTCCATTATGGATGGCTACCGCCTGCCGCCCGTGATGTTTACCCGCGAAGAAGCAACCGCTTTTTTAACCGCCGAAAAATTTGTAGAAAAGTTTACCGATGCCACCACCAACGCACAATACCAATCGGCCATGTATAAGGTGCGGGCCATTTTAAAAACATCCGAAAAGGACGCGCTTGAAAACCTGGATGGCAGCATTGAGGTGATGAAAAGCTATAGCCATGGGCGGACGGTTAACAATAACGATCATATTCAAACCATATTGAACAGTATCATTCACAAAAAGGTGGTGTGTATTGATTACTTTGCCGGCCACAGCCAGGAAAATACCCGGCGCGATGTGGAACCTGTAGGCGTTGTTTACCTGGGCAGTTTCTGGCACCTTATTGCCTATTGCCGCCTGCGCAACGATTACCGCGATTTCAGGATAGATCGCGTTCGTAAACTGGTGGTAACCGATGCCAGTTACAACAACAGTAAACATCCTACTTTAAAAGCTTATATAGCCCAAACTGCGAAAGAAAAAGATTTGGAATTAGTGGTGATCAGGGTTGATAAAGAAATTTATAATTATCTGGAGCACCAGAAATATTACAGTGGCTTTATCTCCGAAAAAAACATCGGCGGTAAAATAGAGATGACCTTTTTAACCGCCTTTATAGAAGGATTTGCCCGCTGGTACATGATGTTTGGCGACCATGCCGAGATCATTAAACCCGATACCCTGAAAGATAGGGTAGCCGAAATAATTACTGCTATCAGTCAGAAAAATTTGCAGGAGTTAAATTCCTACTGACATACTGCTGTCATTGCCCTGTGTTTTATTTGTGCTATCATCAAATCTAAAACACATGGAAATTAAAACAATCCTTCTTTGGGTGCTGTTATTGGCATATGTGGTACCCGGTTACATTTTTGGCCTCCAGAAATTACTCGGCCAAAAAGAAAAAGTGCAGCAATTTAAAGGCTGGGGCTACCCGCTTTGGTTTATGCGTTTGCTGGGCTTTGTTGAAGTGCTGGGCAGCAGCCTGATGCTTTACGCCCCAACCCGCATATACGGTATGGCGCTGTTCCCGGTAATTTTGGCCGGCGCCGTTTACACGCACGTTAAATTCCGCGACCCTAAAAAAGAGGTAATGGCCCCCGTTTACGTTGGGCTGCATTTGTTGGTCATATTTTTGTTAACCCTATCAATAGCTTAACGTTATGAAATACTGGATAACCGTAGTATCAAAAGATCATATTACCCGCGGCGTGGCCGGCGGGTTTATGCAAGCCAATCATGGCAAACAGGGGCCGCTAACCCGCATGGCAACCGGCGATTGGGTAATCATCTATTCGCCTAAAAAGAATATGGAAGGCGACGAAAAACTGCAAGCCTTTACGGCCATAGGCCAGGTTGCCGCCGATGAGATTTATCAATATAAAATGAGCGAAGATTTCAAACCTTTTCGCCGCGATGTTACTTACTATCAATGTAAGGAAACACCGATAGTGCCCCTTGTAGATAAATTGAGCTTTATGCCGAATAAAAAATCATGGGGCTATCCCTTTAGGTTTGGTTTTTTTGAACTGCCAGGGCACGATTTTGAGCTGATAAAAAACCACATGTTAACAAACGAACCAACACCAATAAACAATAAATAAAACACCTGATTATGGAAAAGCTAACGTTAAAAACCGAAATTGAATTTAAGGCCCCCGCAGCTAAAGTTTGGCAGGGCCTTACCGACCCGGCAATGGTAAAAGAATACTTTTTTGGAACCAATTTAGAATCGAGCTGGAAGGTAGGGGAGCCCATTAAATTCAGCGGCGAATGGGACGGGCATAAATATGAAGACAAGGGTACTATATTGGAAATTGATCCTGGAAAATTTGTTACCTACAGCTACTGGAGCAGCATGGCCGGTACCGAAGATAAGCCCGGAAATTATGCCAATATCACTTACAGCCTGGACGAGGAAGCTGGCGAAACCACCTTGACTATTATTCAGGATAATATTAAAAACCAGGAGGCTAAAGAGCACTCTGAACAAAATTGGCAGGGGATGTTTGAAGGGTTGAAAAAGATGATTGAGTGATTTTAGATGTGCAGATTTCAGATGTGCAGGTGTGCAGATGGCAGATTTTAGATGTGCAGGTGTGCAAATGTGGCCAAAGCTTACACCTGGCATTATACCTAACAGGTAGCTAAATAATCTGCACATCTGAAATCTGCATATTTGCACATCTGTAATCTGTACATTAAATAAGCTCTATAATAAGTTGACTAAAAGTTAATTATAAATCAGTATAACAAATAGTAATGACATCAATAACAGCAAAAGCGCATCTTAAAGGCTTCTTTTTGGAGGGTATTTCTGTACGCACAACAAATAAAAATGGCCAGTCGGCAAAGGACATTGGCGAGCTATGGGGCCGGTTTATGGACAATAATGTGCTGCTGCAGATTGAAGACAGGATAACAGACGAGATATATTGTGTATACACGGATTATGAAAGCGATTATACAGGCTTTTACACCGCCGTGTTAGGTTGTAAGGTGAGCTCACTGGATAACATCCCTGAAGGGCTGATTAGCCTGATAGTGCCTGCGGCCGATTACGTAAAATACGTTGCCAAAGGCCGCCTGCCCGATTGTGTGGCCGAAGCCTGGCAAAACATATGGAACAGTGATTTAGACAGAAGCTACATTGCCGACTTTGATGCTTGGGGAGCCAATGCCCAAAACCCCGAAGATGCTGAAGTGGATATATATGTTGGGGTAAAGTAAGGTAGATGATGTGGCCGTCTACGACGGGTAGTCACCAGTCTGACTGGAAAAAACAGTAATGATACGTTTATAAGTTTCTGATTAACAGTGTTATTTTTTATACAATCTATGTTATTGCGAGGTACGAAGCAATCGCGAACTATACGGGGTGGACTTGCACAGTTTGCGATTGCCGCGCTGTGCTCGCAATGACATAGGTTGTTTAGGCTCTAAAGTCAACTTGTCATTTCAATTTTTTAGGATCATCCTGATGGATACGCAATGACATGATTTGGAGATGTTTTTACTACAGAATTTTCTGTATTGAGAAAATGTCAATTCTGCTACCTGTTAAAATTCAGCCGCTTACCAGCTTCACCTTTCACCAGGCTTCCGTTGTTGTACACAATATTGCCCGATACCAGTGTGTAAGCTATCCGCGAGCGGAAGGTAGTGCCTTCAAAGGGGCTCCAGCCGCATTTGTATAAAATGTTGGCTTTGTTTACATTCCAGGGGTTATTCAGGTCGGCTAAAACCAGGTCGGCCCAGTAGCCTTCGCGGATAAAGCCGCGCCTGTCAATCTGGAAACAGGTGGCCACGTTATGTGCCATTTTTTCGGCTATTTGTTCAAGCTTAATTTTGCCGTGATGGTAAAGTTCCAGCATAGCAGGCAAGGCGTGTTGCACCAACGGGCCGCCCGAAGGAGCCTGTAAATAGGGTTGCGCTTTTTCTTCGATGGTATGCGGGGCGTGGTCGGTGGCAATTACATCAATACGGCCATCTAAAACAGCCTCCAAAATAGCGTCTCTGTCGCTTTCTTTTTTTACAGCAGGGTTCCACTTAATCAGGTTGCCTTTTGTCTCGTAGTCGGCATCTGTGAACCACAGGTGGTGTATGCAGGCTTCGGCAGTAATGCGTTTGTCTTTAAGCGGGGTGGTATTGTCAAAAAGGTGCGTTTCAAGCGCGGTCGAAATATGCAGGATGTGCAGGCGCGTGTTATGCTTTTTAGCCAGCTCCACCGCCAGCGACGACGACAGGTAACAAGCCTCGGCGCTGCGGATCTTCGGATGAAGAGTTACCGGGATATTATCGCCCAGTAGTTGTTTGTAATGGTTAAGGTTGCTTTTAATAGTGGCCTCATCTTCGCAATGCACTGCTATCAGCATAGGCGAATTAGCAAAAAGGTTATCCAAAGTTTGCGGGTTATCTACCAGCATATTGCCCGTCGATGATCCCATGAAAACCTTAATACCGCAAACGTTGGCTGTATCGGTGCGCAATACCTGGTCCAGGTTGTCGTTAGATGCGCCCATGAAAAATGAGTAATTGGCCAGCGAGTTACGCGATGCAATGTCGTATTTATTTTGCAGCAACTCCTGTGTTAATGTGTTGGGCACCGTATTAGGCATTTCCATAAATGATGTTATGCCGCCTGCTACAGCTGCACGGGATTCAGAATGAATATCTGCCTTGTAGGTAAGTCCCGGTTCGCGGAAGTGCACCTGGTCGTCAATACAGCCGGGGAAAAGATACAGGCCTTCGGCATTTATAACTTCATCGGCACGGGCATCAATTTGCGGATCTATCCGGTCAATCAAGCCATCTTTCACCAATACGTCGGCTACATATTGCCTGTTTTCGTTAACTATCGTTGCTGATTTTATGAGGATGGTTTTCATATGATTTGGGAATTCGGATGTTCGATGTCGGATTTATTGTTGGGCAAATTTAGAATTTAGGGGGATATATTCGGGTATTGCCCGAACACTGATTTATATCTACAGTTTTGCAGCTTCTGCTATCCCAGGAAAACTGCCCATGTCTTTATAAATAGCTGCACCGTTAGCCTCGCTGTCTTCAATTGCCCAGCTTGCCATGGCGTACATTACGGGTCTTAAACCCTCGCCTGTTGTACTCAGGCTATAGGTTACATAAGGTGGTACCACCGGCCTGGCCTCCCTGATGATGATTTTATCGGCTTCCAGTTGTTTCAAATGCTGGATCAATACTTTTTCGGTTATGGTGGGTATTGCCCTTTTTAATTCGCTGTAGCGCTTGCCGCCGGTTAGCAGGTGGAACAAAATAATGGGTTTCCAATAGCCGCCAATGCGTTCCATTACGTAGGTTACCGGGCACTCTTTAAATGCGGTTTGTTTGTTTTCCTGTATGGTTGATGCTTCTTTAATCTGGGTCATTCGGATACATACTTTAGGGTAAGTACTTGTATAAAAGTAAGTGCAAATATAACTTTGCCTTCAACAAAAACAAAATTTTATCATCATGAAAATCATCGTAACAGGTTCATTAGGCAATATCAGCAAACCTTTGGCAAAACAATTAATTGAGGCGGGCCACAAGGTAACCGTCATCAGCAGCGATAAAAATAAAATTGGAGCTATTGAGGCTTTAGGCGCTGCGGCGGCTATCGGTTCATTAGCTGATACCGCATTCCTTGCAGATACTTTTACCGGGGCCGATGCAGTTTACGCCATGGTACCGCCAAACTACGGGGCTGCTAACTTAAGGCAATATATGGGCAATACCGGTAAAAGCTATGCCGAAGCCATCCAAAAATCGGGCGTTAAAAAGGTTGTTGCTTTAAGCAGTATCGGTGCACATTTAAGTGAAGGAACCGGGCCGATAAAGGGCATTCACGATGTGGAAGGTATATTGAGCAGTTTGCAAAACGTAGCCATTAAGTTCATTCGCGCGCCTTTCTTTTATGTGAATTTGCTTAATGATATTCCGGCTATTAAACACCAGGGCATTTTAGGTTCAAACTACCCGGCAGATGCAAGGCTGATATTAGTACATCCACGGGATATTGCTGATGCCATTGCCGAAGAATTACAGGCCGATTTTACAGGTAAAAGTGTACGCTACATTGTGAGCGATGAAAGCACAACCGCCCAGGTAGCAACGGCTTTGGGCAAAGCTATTGGTAAACCTGGATTACAGTGGACTGGCTTCAGCGACGAACAGGTGCTTCAGGGTATGCTGCAACACGGCCTGCCGCCCGAGATGGCCAAAAACTTTGTAGAAATGGGCACAGCTGTACGCAACGGAATAATTTGGGAAGATTATGACCTCCATAAGCCCACCCAATCGGGCAAGGTGAAACTTGAAGATTTCGCGAGGGAGTTTGCCGAAGCTTACAATAGTTAATTGAAAGAAACAATAAGCCGCCTGAACAAAAATGAGGGCGGCTTTTTGTTTACTATTATAAATAGGAGAGTACCCGACCGTTACGCATTACAATACCTAAGAAAACGCTATTTCAGGTTTCTCTTACAAACTTCCCAGAAATTTCAGCACCAACGCCCTGTCTGACTTTGATAGTTTGGAGAAGTATACTTTAGATGCTTCCGCTTCGCCGCCGTGCCACATAATGGCCTCGGTTACGGATCGTGCACGGCCATCATGTAAATAATAGCCGGGGCTGTTCACTTTTTCAAATAAACCAAGGCCCCACAGTGAGGCGGTGCGCCATTCTTGTCCGCCGGTTAAAAAGTCGGGGCGGTTATCGGCAAGGCCGGGGCCCATGTCATGTACAAGTATATCGGTGTATGGATGTATCACCTGGTTTGATAAGGGCGCGAAAGCTACATTAACACCCGTAGTAAGTGTTTGCCGGTGGCAAACGGCGCATTTGGCTGCCTTAAACAACGCCTCTCCCTTTTTGCAATCGGCATCGGTAACATCGCGGCGGGCCGGCACGGCAAGGGTGGCGGCGTAAAAACGTACGGCGTTTAAAGTACTATCCGGCAATTCAGGGTCGTCCTTTAGTCCATCATTCTGGGTTTGGCCAAAGCTGCTTTCAATAGGAAAAATTCTGTTGGTAATACCTATATCCTGGTTATAGGCAGCGGCAACCTGCGTCAGTATCGATGCTGTATTGGCCTTCCATCCAAACCTACCCAACCGGCGCGATTGGGTAGTAACATCCCAAACATAATTAGGCTTGCCTTTTATACCATCGCCATCTGCATCGTTGGGATCGGCCATGGCAACAATTTCGCTTTCGGGCACAGCTTCCAATAAGCCCAGGCCAAACATTGGGGGTGCCAGGCGGGGCGAAAGCAGGTAATTGCCCGGTATAGCTGTATATAAATTGGTAAGGGTATAAGCGGGTGCCCTTAATTCATAAGTTTCGCCATCGGCAAAGCTGTACGTTGTATAAGTGTAGGCAATGTTTATTTTAGCCTCGGGTACTTTACCATAAACGGCCTTATCCTGTAGTTGCAATCCATATCCCGGTACGGGCAAAGGGCCGCCATGGGCATCAGCACCTGGCAGGCTGATGCGTACCAGTAACGACGAACGCGACTCGCCCACGGTAGGCAAGCCAATACCATCATTATGATGGCATGATATACACGAGGTATTATTAAAAATAGTACCCAGGCCACTGTTAATGGGAGCAGGCGCGGTCACAAATATTTTGCTGAAAGCTGCATCGCCAAAGCCATGTACCTTTTGATCATAATCTGACATGCCGGGAAACATGTTACTGAACGCATGTGATGTGATATCAAATACCGTAGCTATCCCGCCCGATAAGCGCTCATCATATCCGGCATCCGGAAACTGCGCCGCCTTTTGGCATTCTGATAAAATAAGTACTAAAAGTGCTAATACGCCTACTACCGTTAACTTTTTCACCTGTATAATTAGTCTGTAATATTTGCTTCAATAAAAGCGTTCAAGTCAACGCTCAATGTAGTTTGTAATGTGGCTATCGCGTCCTGTGTTGCTTTAATTTGCCCACGCTGATTGTATATGGCTTTTTCAAAAGTTTGGGTTATGGTGCCAAATGATGCTAATACTGCATTGTACTGTGTTTTGATTTTGGCATCCAGCGAAGCATTTTTTGCCGCAACTAATGTGCTTAGGCTGGCGGTGCCGCTTGCACCATTATAAGTACAGGTGTACACATTCAGGATGCCCTTGATATTGTTTGTGAAATCGGTAGTGGAATTATGCGAAAATGACGATTCATCCAACGTGCTATCGCGGGCGGCATACGGCTCTTCCATTTTGCCTGTGCCAACCTCATTGCAAATATCCGACATAGCGCCAACTATTGCTTTAAAGACGCTTTTCCGGGTTTTAAATACCGCACTTCCTTTGCCTGCCGTTGTTACCGTTGCCGAGTAATTGCCGCTTGCAGCGGCCCAGCTGTCGCGTAACCGGGTAGTGGTATTAACCAGGCTTTGTGTTGTTGAGGCCAGGAACAGTTTTTCGCGCGCGGTAATGTCTGCAGCCTTTTTTGTGCCGCCAACGCCGAATATGATATATTCAATAGCGTGAAAACCTTTAGCGGTGCCATCAAGCTTGTCAATATCGGCTACTGCCAATGAACCCGAACTGGCCAGTAAGCCATCAACATCCAGCTTGTTTAGCGGCCAGCTATCCATGGTGGGGTCATAGTCATTGTCTTCAACCGGGCCAAACAAAAAGCCCTCGCATGCTTCCCATGGCGCACGGGTGGCTTTCCATGCACTTTGCGCAGCTAAAAGGTTGGCCGTATTTGGGGTAGCTATTAAAGCCGTAACCGCAGTTTGTAATACTATTGCATTTGCCTGTATCTGTACGTAGTTGGGGTTTGCAACAACGTTAACAAAATCGGTTATCACCTGGGCTTCCACGTCGGTAGTTACGGGTGTGGTTGTTGTATTGCTTTTGCTGCAGGCACTCAGGCCAAGCGCAACTATGCAAACCAATGAGCGCAAGTTGTTTTTCATAGGTAGGTTAAATTAGATGAATGATTATTTGATCTGATTGTATTTCTGTTTTGTACTTTTTTAGCGGCCGCTCGGCAGGGCCGGCAGTTACTTTACCTTCGCTGTTAAAGGTGCTGCCATGTAAATCGCACTTATAACCACTACCTGTGGGCATTAGCTGGTTATCGGCATGGGTACATTTTAAAAGCAAAGCGGTGTAGGCGCCATCGGCCTCTTTTTTTAGCCCGATATTATAATACTGGTTTTTAGGCTGAATAAGCTGGAAATTAGTAGCGCCAAAAATGGCAACCGGCACACTTACCGCGTTATTGGCCATAGCTGCTTTGTAAACAGGTAAGGTTGCACAGCCCGGTAATGATCCTGCTATCATACCCGCGCCTGCGGCTACACACAATGAGCACGACTGTTTGATGAATTTCCTTCTGTTCATATTATAACTTCATTTAAAATGAATATCCTACACCCAGGTTTATCAGCGTGTTGCTGGTTTGATAAGGTAATGCAACCGGGCTTGGGTTTATTACCAATGCCGGGTTTTGCACACCTGTATGGGCCAGCCTTACGTCGGCTTTTACTACCACATTGCGCAGCGGCAGATAAGTAAAGCCCGCGACTACAAAATTTTGGTTAAGCGTTTGGTCGGTTATCCCATTTGCCGGGATACCTGAATTTAAATTGAGCTTTTCATCACGTATAAACACAATGAATTGGGCAGGGTTAATTTTGCCGTAGTTTTGGCGAAAAAGCAAATCGTAGCCAATTTCGGCATAAGCGCCATACATGCTTTTTGGTGTATTACTGGCATAGGCCCGGTTTATTTTATCAGCATCCGGGATAGATGCTATAGTGCCCAATACCTTAACCGAGAGGCCCTGGTTATTATATTGCACATCGCCTTCGCTCATTGCTACGGGTGTACCAAATATGCCCGAATTTAAGCCGAGGCTATCGGCCTCAGTTTTTCTGAGTCCCACGGTACCGCCATAATAGCCCGATAGCTGGGCTTTAAAACTACCCTGATAATATTGCACGGCGCCGGTTACGGCAAGATTGGTGCCTGTGGCATTGCGCCCTTCAAAGCGCCCATCAACTATGCCTGTTCCGTGTTTAAAGCCGGCAGCGCTTAATCCATTCATCAACCCTACCGAATAATTAACGGGCAGGTTATTTAAGCGGCCATAAAACCCTATGCCCAATTCGCGCCAGGTAGCAGGGATAACCAATGTTTCTACATAGTTACGTTGGTTACCATTAAAGGTGGTAGGCAGGTGGTTTTCGTTCAGGATACCTATGCGCGGCAAAAATAAACCGGCTACAATATATTGATTGGGATTAAGGCTGAACTTCAAATAGGCTTGCTCGATGGTAATCTCTCCGCCTGGCTCTCCGCCGTTAACTTTGGCGTCTTCCAGTTCAAGTTCAGAGAAAAACGAAATCCTGTCGTTAAACTTATGGCCCACAAAAAGCACAAAACGTTCCAGGTCAACTTTGGCGGTCCCATGATTGGAGTTGTATTGATAAAAAGCATTTCCGTAGCCACCTATTGAAGTGTTGGTGAGGATAGCGCTTTTTGCGGTATTGTTATTAAGCGAATCTTCCGCTGTTGAATTATTTGGCTGCTGCGCCAACAGCGTGCCCGATATAAATAAAAATATTATGAGTAGAGTACTGTTTTTACCATGCATCGCCGTGTAATTATTTGACGGCAAAGCTATATTTTAATTAGACTTAATCCAAATAATATTTAAAATCATTCTAAATAAGATTATTGAAAAGCAAAAGCAAAGACAGGTAGCGCTTATTGGACAGATATATGTTCAATAAATAAGAAACTTAATATTATAACTTTTCGGGATTCAATCGCGCCACAAATAAGGAAAAAGCAACAATGCCGTGGTAATTACAATTGCGTTGATGGCAAACAAAACCCCGATGTCGCCGTAACTCAGGCTCCGTTCTATTCCATCCATTGCCCTTTTGCTCAGGCGGATAAGGATTAGTATCACGGGTATAATTACAGGGAAGCTTAAAATAGCCATGAGCGTGCCGTTATTGCCTGCTTTTGATGCTATGGCCGATATCATGGTAAATACCGTTGAAAAGCTGACGCTGCCCATTAACACCGCCAACAAATAAAACCATAGGTCGCCAAGTTTATTGGTAAAAAAAACCTGGTATACCAGCAGAGCCAAAAAGCTGATGAGTGTCATCAGCAAAATATTGTATATGGTTTTTGAAAGTATAATAGCCTGCGGGCTGGCAATGGAGTAGTAATACAGTAACCTGCTTTTACTTTCCTGCATAAAGCTTTTGGCAATGGCATTTACCGATGCAAACAGCATAATAATCCAGAACAACACATTCCATACCAGCGGATAGGCTGTAGTACCGCTGAGACCCGAACTTTGGTTAAACGAAATATAGCAGACGAATACCGTTGATACCACGTACAGCAAAACCCCATTAAAAGCATATTTCGACCGCCACTCCAGCAAAATCTCTTTTTTTAATAAATGGATGGTTTCCTGAACAAGCTTCATGCGGCAAAGGTAATAATTTGTGATATGGGATTTCAGGCATTTGTTTGATAGCCACGATTACTTTAATTTTGATTACAATTAACAAACCCATGCCCATAGCTTATTATCGTACCCCCATAGGAATCGTCCGTATTACACAGGATGGTGAATTTATATCAGGCATCTCTATCCGGGATGAGGAATATGAGATAGAACCGTCGGCTACGCCATTGCTTCAATTAGCTATTGACCAGCTACAGGAATACTTTGATGGCACAAGAAAAACGTTCGATTTCCCTATTAAGCAAGAAGGTACCGATTTTCAGCAGCAGGTTTGGGGATGCCTTTTAAATATTGAGTACGGCACCACAACCACCTATTTGCAGCAATCAAACCAAATGAAGAACCCTTTGGCGATAAGAGCTATTGCAGCGGCCAACGGAAAAAATAACCTTTGGGTTGTAGTTCCCTGCCACCGGGTGATAGGCTCAGATGGCAGTTTAACCGGCTACGCGGGCGGCCTTTGGCGCAAACAATGGCTGCTGCAACATGAAGTCAATGTAATGGGGGTGGGGCAAACTAAATTAAACTTTTAGCTTTTGTATCCCCACATTTAACAGCTTGCTCATTTTTTCATGCAGCTGATATGGCTGAAATGGTTTCGACAGCACATCATTCATCCCGGCAGTTAAGGCCTCCTGCTGCTCGTAGCCAAATGATGCTGCCGAAAGTGATATGATAGGTATGCTCCGTTTGGGTTCCTCAAAATCAACCCTGATGGTTTTCGCAGCTTCGTAACCATTCATATCGGGCATGTGGGTATCCATCAATATAATATCGTAGTGGTTGGCCCTTAATTTATCAATCGCTTTGCGGCCGCTATCAACTATATCTACCTGTACCTGCCAGTCTTTCAATATTTTCGATAGCATAAACTGGTTTACCATATTATCCTCGGCTACCAACGCGCTTATGTTTAAAAAGGGGGCAAGTGCTTTATCTGGTTTGGCGCCGGCCTTTTCAACAGGTTTGGCCGATATGGTGTACCAGTTATTGAAACTGAAAGTGCTGCCCACACCAATCTGGCTACTTACCGTAAGCTCGCCGCCTTTAAGCTCAACCAATCTTTTTACAATGGCAAGCCCAAGGCCGGTGCCTCCGTATTTACTAACGGTATCCTCATCGGCCTGCTCAAATGATTCAAACACCCGGTTAACCTTATCTTCGGCAATTCCTATGCCTGTATCTTCAACGCTATAATTTACCCTCACCTTATCGGTGTGCCTTTGTATAACCGATACCTTTAGTTTTACATACCCCCTCTCGGTAAACTTAATGGCATTGCTGAGCAGGTTCATCAATATCTGGTTTAAGCGCAATGAATCAACCATCAGATATGGGGGCAAATCAGGGTCTATTTCCAATAAAAACTCTATATTTCTTTCATCGGCCCTAAACTTCAGGAGGTCAAATGCCGATTTAATAATATCGTATATGTTGTTTGCCGCACGGATGATGTTAAACTTGCCGGCTTCTATCTTAGAGATATCCAGCACATCATTAATAACCCCAAGTAATGATTTTGATGAAGTTTCCAACAGATCAAGCATTCCCCTTTGCTGATCGTCTATGTTAGTTTTAAGCAGCATAGCGGTAATACCAATAATGCCGTTAACAGGGGTACGCAGTTCATGGCTCATATTGGCCAAAAAAGTTTCCTTAACTTTTTTGGTGTATTCTGCCTGGTCTTTTGATTTGATGAGCTGTTCCTGGTAGCTTTTTTGGGGCGATATGTCGCTGATATTGATAAATATCATTTTATTATGGTATGCTGCACGGCACTCTCCCCATATTACCCGTTTATCAAACCGTTCAAACCGGCCTTCAAATACCGCGAAGGCCAGGTTGTCTTTAATAATTTCGCCCAGTTTTTTTCTGAATGCAGGCTGATGCTCGGCAATGGCAAGGTTTACAACGCTTGTACCTTGTAATTCGACAGGCTTAAAACCCAAAATATTTTCTACTGCCGGGTTTATATTTTCAATCCTCAGGGTTTGCGCGTCAACAGAGCAAATGATATCTGCGGAGTTTTTTACAACTATCGAGTAGTTTTGCAGTTCATCGTTTTTGAGTTTGATTTCGGCCTGGGCTCGGGCAAGGTGAACAAATGAATCAACCTTAGCCGATGTTATATAAGGATCAAGTGGCTTATACAGGTAATCAACAGCACCGGTTCCAAGGCCTTTAACAGCGTATTTGGTTTCTTTTGATATCGCGGTAACAAAAATTACCATAATATCCTTGGTGCGTGGATTCGATTTGAGCATTTCTACCAGTTCAAAGCCGTCCATTTCGGGCATTTGTACATCAACCAATGCTATAGCAATTTGCGTTTCCCAGGCTATTTTAAGTGCCTCGTTGGGGGATGTTGTAGAAAATATACAGATGTCATCGCGTTTTAATAAGGCTTCAAGCGCTATTATGTTCTCTTCTCTGTCATCAACAATAAGAATATTTACAGGGGTCATGTAATATTTATTAGCGTATCGTGAATCACTATGTGCTTAATAATGTAAAAATTTCGTCAGTACGTAAAATATATTCCGCAGCTCCGATATTAATTGCCGCCGTTGGCATTTCGTCCATCTCGGCATCCTCCGGATGCTGGGCAATGGTTGTGGCGCCGCTATTCCTTAACTTAAGCAATCCTTCTGCGCCATCCTGGTTTGCACCTGATAGCAGCATAGCTATGCAACGCTCTTTGTAAACCTCGGCGGCGCTTTCAAAGGTTACATCAATTGATGGCTTTGAAAACCAAACCGGTTCTGATACGTCGAGCGCAAATATACCTTCCTTTTCAATTAAAGTATGGTAATTGGCCGGCGCTATATAAATAGTATTCTTGTTTACGATATCCTTATCCCTGATTTCACGCATCAGCATACGGCTGTTTTCGGCGAATAGTTTTTCAATTTCACTAAAAAAGTTCTTTTTTCGGTGAATTACAATAATTACAGTTTTGTTTAGGCCGGGGGCTAGCAATTTAACTATCTGGAATAATAATTTAAACGAACCTGCAGAACCACCGAGCAGCAATATTTCGGCAGATTTCCAACGTTCGACCAGGTGTTTATCAGGAGCCAACTTTTTGATAAATATTTTCCTTTGGATTAATCACCTTAAACTTCTTTTTAAAAGCATCTGACCGGATTGTTTCTTTACTCCCCAGGCACAAATAGCCCAATGGACATAAACTTTTATAAAAAAGCTCCAGGATGTGTTCCTGTAACTCTGTTTCAAAATAGATAAACACATTGCGGCAACTTATAAGCTGAAACTCGTTGAATATACCATCTGAAACCAGGTTATGTACAGAAAACAATGTATTTTGTTTCAATTCATTGTGTATCGAAGCAGCATCGTACAAGATAGTAAAATGATCTGAAATGGAACCCTCTAAGCCGGTAAATTGATAGTTTTCGGCATAACTTTTTATATTGCGCAGACTGTAGATGCCACGGCGGGCTTCCCTAAGCACTTCGGTATTAATGTCGGTACCGTAAATGAACGATTTATTGCTCAAGCCTGCCTCACGCATCAGGATAGCCATTGAATACACTTCCTCGCCGGTAGAGCAGCCGGCCACCCAGATTTTGGAGTGCTGATAAGTGGAAAGGTATGGTATAATCTGGCTGTTTACACCCTTGTAAAAGGTAGGGTCGCGAAACATCTCGGTCACATTCACGGTTATCTCTTCCAAAAATTCCTGGAAAAAGTTTTGATTGTTTACCAGGATATGCTTAACGTCATAAAAGCTTAGTTTTTTAAGCTGCATGATTCTTGTAATTCTGCGCTTTAATGAGGCTTTAGTATAGCCCGAAAAATCAAAACCATGTACCCTTTTTACAAGGTCAATAAGTTCGGTTATCTGCGATGCAGTTATGATTACGTTATTATCGGTCATAAATTAGCTCTCCAGCCACAATTGCATCAGTGAAATAAGCCTGTCCATATCAACCGGTTTTGTAATATAATCATTGGCGCCCGCTGCTATACACTTTTCCCGGTCGTCTTTCATCGCTTTTGCTGTTAACGCTATTACAGGCAGCTTAGCCCATTTGCTTTGCTTGCGGATGTGCCTTGTGGCCTCGTAGCCATCCATTTTAGGCATCATAATATCCATCAAAACAATATCAATATTCAGCATCTCTTCCAGCTTGGCTATGGCTTCCTCGCCATCGTTGGCAATTTCCACAACCAGGCCATAGCTTTGCAGGGCACTGCTCAGGGCAAAAATATTGCGCATATCATCATCAACAATAAGCACTTTTTTGCCTTTAATGGCGTCCTTGCCTTTTGCCGGCAATTTTGGTTTTGATAGTTGTGCCGTTTGGCCGGTACCCGATGATTCGCTGATTTTGTTCAGGAACAGGTTAACCTCGTCAATCAGCCTATCGGCCGATTTATTGGTTTTAATCACCATAGCGTTGGCATATTGCATCAGCCTGTTTACTGATGCTTTGTCCAGTTCCATTGCTGTGTTTACAATTACCGGCAAGGCGGCAAAGCGATCAGCCTGCTTTATTTTATCCAGCAAATCCAGGCCCGAAATATCGGGCAGGTTCAAATCAAGTACCACGCATTGGTACTCATTTGTATGCAGCATCCTGAATGCCGAGGCGCCATCGAAGGCTTGATCTACAGTAATGCCGTTATCCTGCATCATATCTTTCAAGGCCTGGCTTTGCGCCTTATGGTCTTCAATCAGCAGGATATGTTTAAAACGGGTGCCGCTTTGCAGCATGATATCGGCAAACAGCTTATCAAGTGTTTCGGCATTGATAGGCTTTTTAAGGAAGCTAATGGCGCCTTCTTTGCGCACACGATTGTCTGCCGCTTCGCCTGCCGACATCAAATGCACAGGGATATGCATGGTAGCCTCATCGGCCTTCAATTCTTTCAATACCTGCCAGCCATCTTTGCCGGGCAGCATAATATCCAATATTACAGCGTCGGGCTTAGCCTCCTTTATGGTTTCGGCAGCAAGGGCGCCTTCATAAACTATAATGGATTTATAGCCATGGCCGCCGGCGTAATTCTGCAGTATAGTGGCAAAGCTTTTATCGTCTTCTACAATTACCACTAATGGTTCGCTGTTATCTTCCCTTGTAGTTGCTTTAGCTGGTTTCAGAATATCGTTTTCGGTTTTAATAGGTTGTTGCGCTTTTGGCAATACCTCCTCGTTCGCAGCAATTGTCATTTTGGCCTCAAATGGAATTGTCAGTACAAATTCGCTGCCTGTTCCTGGTTCACTGGTCATGTTTATGCTGCCCCCCAGCAATATTGCCAGTTCGCGGCTTATGGATAATCCTAAGCCGGTGCCGCCATATTTACGGCTTGTTGAGCCATCGGCCTGCTGAAAGGCTTCAAATATAATGCGCTGTTTTTCGGCCGGGATACCTATGCCCGAATCTTTGACAGCAAAGCTGATGGTGTTTTCTTTATGCCCGGTTTTTACATTTATCAAAATTGAACCATTCTCGGGCGTAAACTTAAACGCGTTTGAGAGCAGGTTTTTTATCACCTGCTCAACTCTTACTTTATCTGTAAATACGGTTGCAGGCACATCTTTGGCAATGTTGGCAGTATAGTTTATTTTTTTGTTGCTTGCTACTTCGGCAAACAGCATTTCCATGTCGTTTACAATTTCGGATACTTCGATATCCTCGTTTTGCATATCCAGTTTGCCCGATTCTATTTTAGATAGGTCGAGGATGTCGTTTATCAGCGTAAGCAAATCATTACCTGCGTTGAATATCACACCGGCGTATTTAATCTGATCTTCGGATAGGTTCAATGGTTTATTATCCTTCAGGATACGCGCCAGCACCAGGATACTGTTAAGCGGTGTACGCAGCTCATGGCTCATATTTGCCAAAAACTCCGATTTGTATTTGCCCGTTGTCTCCAGTTCTTCAACTTTAATGTCAATAGCAGCACGGGCCTCTTCAATCGCATGGTTTTTTTCTTCCAGCAGGCTTGCTTTCTCTTCAAGCTCGGCGTTAATAGTGCGTAACTCTTCCTGCTGTACCCGCAATTCTTCTTCCGATGCCTGCAACATTTCTGTTTTGTTTACCAGCTGTTCGTTGGTAACACGCATCTCTTCCTGTTGCGCCTGCAGTTCTTCGGCTTGTTGCTGGGTTTCTTCAAACAAGTCGTGCATAATGGTGCGGGCCTGGGCTGTATTAACAGCTATGCCAATATCATTGGCCACAGCCAGAATATACTCGCGGTGTTTGCCGGCCAGTTCGCCGGTAAAGGCAACCTCCATTACGCCCTTCAATTTTTTATCAAAAAAGAAAGGAACGATAAATGCTTCGGTGAGTGCCTCTTTTACTACCGATGACGATAGTTCCAGTCTGTCGTTCAGTTTTCCTTTTACAACTGCTGCCCTTTCGTCTTCTGCAACCTGGCCAAGCCATCCTTCTGATAATTGTATCTTCTTTTTTAACAGTTCGGGGTTATGAAAAGCGTATGCGGCATATAACTCCAGTTGTTGCTCCCTGTCATCATATAAATACAAGGTGCCGGCGGCGGCTTTGGTATAAGCACAAACTTCAAACAGGATACTTTTGGATAATTCTTTTTCGCTTTGCTGGCCCTGTATTCTTTCGTTTAGGGTGCCTGTGCCTGTAAGCAGCCAGTTTTTCGCCTCGTTTTCGGCAAGTACAACCTCAAGTTCGGCATTGGTTATTTTAATTTCCTCTTCAATTTTCTTTTGCCTGCCGAAAGTACCCTGAATGTAGCGGAATAAAAGAAGGATTATAGCCAAAAATGTTAATGAACCTACAATGATAACAACGATAACATAGTTTGAAGCCTTTTTAGAGTTGCTTTGGCGGTTCCTGAGTAAGCTGTTTTCGTTTTCGGTAATACGGGCAACCAATGCGCGTATCATATCCATATTTTGCTTGCCCTTTATAAACAGATGGCTGGCAACCATAAATTCGAGCCCCTTGTTGTAGCGGGTTTCGATACTTTCTTTCAGGTAATTACGTTGCGAATCAACAAAAGTGGTGAGGGTATCAAGCCGTTTGGCCTGTTTAACGTTATCTTTTGTTAGCGTCTTTAACTCCGCTAAATCGGCATCAATAAGAGGCAATGCTTCGTTATAGGGGTCAAGAAGAACCTTATCACCGGTAGCAGCAAAACCACGCATCCCGGTTTCTGCATCTATCATATGCTGCAGCAGATTGGTTGACGACTTGATAACATGCTGTGTATGGTCAACCCAGGCGTTGTCATCTTCTAACTGGCGAATACTTTTGTACGCCAAAACACCTACCACAAAAACCAGAACAACAGATATAGCAAAGCCGGTTGTTACCTGTTGGCGAAAGGAAAATTTAACCATCAATAGATTTATTTATCTGAATACAAATATGTTTAAAAAAAAACATGTTTACGTAAAAACGGCGCAAATCAAATTGTCGCTAAAGTAATATTGCTTAGGGTTGCCGTTTACATCCTTGAATTGGGCTAAAGCCCCATTTCTGTAGAATCTTTGTCCGTTGGCTGAAGCCAACGGCAATGAATTATTTAATTCATTGCCGTCCCTTTTAAGGGACGGGCAAGCATAAATTGGAAGTTAAGGGCTTTAGCCCAAACAGTTCGTAGCGATAATTTGATTTGCACCGTGTAAAAGCACGCAGCAATAAACATATCAGGATTGATTTGGTTTTGTTAAACCGCTTCGGGCGGTTTCACAAAGCTTTTAGGCTTGCCGCTTAACGCTCCTGCCAGCGCCAATACCGGGCCTGCAAATAATACAAACCAGCCCCATTTAAATTTGATTTGCCTGGTTAAAAGCGTATCAAACTTATGGAAAGGAATAAAACTAAAAGTGGTTTCAACCTTTACAATGGCGGCAATAAACAAAACCGCCACCAAAATAACCGATGCCCATGCACAGGCACGTGTAATTTTATACTGGTTTAAAAATGAAGAAATAACGCCGATAACCGCCACCAGCACAAGTACTATTCCGTATGGCTGGTTAAGCTGATAAACGTTCCAGTTAAATAGATGAAAAGGGCGTAACAAAGGGCAATACGTACCGGCAAAAAGCAGTACAAAGCCCACAAATGATAAAATTGAACTAAGGCGCATATAGGTTGTTTAGCGAGTGGTGAATTGTGAGTGGTGAATAGTGAATTGTGAGTGGTGAATAGTGAATTGTGAGCGGGCAGTTGTGAATGGCGGATTTGAGTGTTTTCTTCAAATATTCACCGCCAATCAAATTCACTACTCACCATTCACCACTCACTAACTTATTGTTTAATTTCCATTTTGTCGGCAAAGTGGGCGCAGTAATCGCGCAGGTCTTCAACAATGTTTTTTTCGCCGGTGGCGCGCAGAAAGCTGTCGCCCATGGTTTGCAGGGTTTCGTAAAAAAAGCGTTTCATCTCGTCAACGGGCATATCTTTGGTCCAAAGGTCAATGCGCAGGGTATTTTTATAGCTTTGATCCCACAGGGCCAGCATGAACGATTTTACAGGCAATGCCTCTTTTGATTGCGAGTCGGTTGATTCCCACATGATATTTTCGGGTACGTTGTTATCGTCCAGCGTAACGGTGAGCTTTATTTCGGCGGTTTTCATTTTCTGTTTTATTGAAGTCGCAAAAGTAGGTTATTTTAAAACGACTGGATTATAATGAGTTTGTAATTTTTGAAGTATTTTAATTTTACGGCTTAAAAAGCAGGTGCCTAAGAAATAAAAAAGCCATTCTCATTAATCAGTGAAGCTTTAAAATTGATAAGATTTATTTCGCGCAAAGACGCAGAGGCGCAAAGTGATTTGCTTGTTTTTTCTTTGCGTCATTGCGTCTTTGCGCGAAAAACCTAATAACTTGATACCATCGTTATTGATCATAGCATAATATAATTGAATCATGAAATTAAAAAAATGATTCTCAGTTTCGTTAAACACCACTTTGTCATCCGGGTTTGCAGAACTTAACAAGTTCAGAAATATTTGTACCAATCCCCGGTAACGTTTACCTAACCAGGAAAAAGATTACGGCGATCAGGGCTATTACACACAACTCAATAATCCAAAGTTTTTTAAGCTCGGCAAAAAAGTTGCGGAACATCAGATCCATAAAAAACACCACCGCCGCAAATAACATGAAAATCCAGCCTATGGTACCGCTCCAGTTTTCTAACGGGCGGGCGGCAATGGCTGCCCCATTTATCCAGATATAAACAGCTACCACCAAAAAAAATGTGGTGGCAAAATTTAACGGGGTAATGCGCAATTTCATCTATTAATTGATGTTGAAGTTTTTAAAATCGGTTAACGTTTTTTTCGGGACGATGATGACCTTGTTTTTCCGCCAGCTGCCTTATAAGCTTTGCCATATTTTACCTTATTCTTGGCCTCGTCGAACTTTTTATGCTGATTAAGGGTTTTCTTTTCGTGGAAAGCGCCTTTAAAATCCGGGTCGTCTTTACGCTTTTGCATATCAATTTCTTTGGCAATTTCCTGGCGTTCATCGTAACCCGTTTCCTCAATAAAAACATCATCCGGAATGGCAGAAACCGTGATACTTTGCTTAATGAGTTTTTCTATCTTTTTAAGATAATACTCCTCGGCGGGGCCACAAAAAGTAATGGCCTCGCCCGATTGCAGGGCCCGGCCGGTGCGGCCTATCCGGTGTACATAATCTTCTATTACAACAGGTACATCAAAATTAATAACATGGCTTACATCACTTATATCAATACCGCGCGATGCCACATCTGTTGCTACCAGTATTTTAACCTCGTCGTTTTTAAACGAGTTGATGGAGTTAATACGGGTGTTTTGCCCTTTATTGGCATGTAGCACCTTAACCCCTCCTTCGCCAAATTTGCGCAGCAGGAATTTGTAAACATCATCGGCCACAACACGGGTTTTGCAAAATATCATCAGCTTGGTAATCTCTCCTTCGGCCTCCAGCAGTTTTTTTAACAGGTGAATTTTGGTTTTAACATTGGGTACATGGTATAGGTGCTGGTTAACCGTTTGTGCCGGGGTTGCCTGCGGGGTAACCTCAATAATGGTAGGATACTCCAGGAAGTTATTGGATAGCTCGTGAATTTTATCGCTCATAGTGGCCGAAAAAAGCAGGTTTTGCCTTTTTACCGGTACAACTTCCAGCAAGCGGTTAATCTGGGGCATAAAGCCCATGTCCATCATTTTATCAGCCTCATCAAGCACCAGTACTTGTAGGGTTTTGGTAACAATATGGCCTGCCAGGTATAAATCCATAAAGCGGCCAGGGGTGGCTACAATAATATCTACTCCTTTGTTAAGGTTTTCTATCTGCGTTTTGGGGCCAAGGCCGCCGTATAATACTACAACCCGAAGGTCGGTATTGGCGGCAAAGGTTTTAACGTTCTCCTCAATCTGCATGGCCAGTTCGCGCGTAGGCGAAATAATGAGTGCGCGCGGGGCTTCGCCCTGGGCATATTTAAGCTTCATGATTATTGGCAAAACATAGGCGGCCGTTTTACCGGTACCGGTTTGCGCTATGCCCATTACATCCTGGCCGTTCATGATAGGCGGGATGGCTTTTTGCTGTATAGGCGTAGCTTCGGTATAACCGGCATCGGCAATGGCGTTTAAAATTTGCCGGTTAAAATTAAATTCATCAAAAGATACACCCATGCCGCAAAGATAGCCTTTTTGTTGATTAGGGTTATTGCACACCATATCTAATTGCATGCAGGCGGTTCAAATGAACCATGGGTTAAGGCATTTCAGGTAATAACTTATGAAATTGAGCAAAACAAGCTATTAAAAAAACGCGAAATTATCTGCGAGGCTTTGCATTGCTCTTTTAATCAAGATATGTTATCTTCCCGAGTATTCCTTTAAAACATTCCCGCTTTTAACCCCGTTAGTTGTTGTAGACCAATCATAAAGCATGCCCAGGCTGTTATTTGTAAGCCTTATAACTTTAACAGTATACGTATCTGCATCATAAGTATCACCATTTAATACGTACGCAGCGGTCTTAATAGTTAAATTGCCCGCCGAAAAATTGTATGTAAACCTGGTGTTTTGGTCGTTACCGGTACCGTCCTGGTTAAAAATCCACCACGCATCTCCGTGATATGATGAATCAACCTGCATTTTTACACTCCCCTTGTTGTAAAAATACATGGTATCTCTTAAAATATTCCATTTACCGCCTGCAAGCTTACTATTGGCTGCTAAAGTTGTACTACCTGATGAATCCTTTTTACAGGCATTAAATACAAAACAGGCTATCAGGATCACTAAAATATTTTTCATTGCGATAAGTTTAGGCGGCTATTTTACAACGAAAAAATCAATTTGCATCAATTTATTTTTTAATATTTTCATTCAATACAAAACTGCCTGACATTTAGTTAACTATGATATATCGGGCGGATAACCTGAAAGTCTTTACTTATATTAGCCCAACCTTTAGTATCACTTTTACGTTTAAAGCCGTAATAAAGGATGCATGAGATGTTAACCATATGCAGTACTTTACCTTATCTGTTTTATTGCCTGGTGGTTATATTCCGTTGCTTTCGTTTTTTACACCTATAAAATTCAGCAATGAAAAAACACTTATTTACACTTTTATTTATTGTGGCGGCATCTTTTGCTGCAAAAGCTCAAATTGGCACCGGCCGGTATTACACTGGCGGTAGCCTTAACTACAATTACGACGGGTATGGCTACACCAACACCTATTCGTTCGCGGCGGGGACTACGGTTTATACCAATCATGGTATATCTAACCTGCAAATTAATCCTGATTTTGGGATGTTCCTGTCAAAAAACTGGACTATTGGCATCCAGCCTGGTTACTCGCGCACGGGCGGTACCGAAACATCTGTTTATACTGCACTGGCCGGCAGCGGCACTACCAGCTACACTTATGATCATAAGTACCACACCGAAGCCCTGTCGCTAGGTATCCACTTCAGGTACTATTATATGCTGAATGAGAGGATTGGCATTTTCCCGCAGTTTGGCGTTACCGAAGCAAATAACATCAATAACTTTAATTCGGGCTCGATAAGTGTTGGTGGCAACCCCAACATCGTGTTTTTTGCTACTAAAAAGCTGGCCGTAAATCTTGGCTTTGGTAACATACTGTATACTCATGATTATCAAACCAAAGCCAACTCCTTTAATATCGGCCTAAATACCAATATTGGTTTCGGCGTAAATTATTACTGGGGCAAACAGTAGTGCAGGGTTGGTGAGTGGTGAGTCAGGAATCAACTCAACCCGGTTTGTGTCGTGTCAACGATAAATTGACGGATATTCTTTAGCCCGAAGTATTAAGTTCTAAGTCAAAAGAGAAAAAAACAACTTTAGACTTAGGACTTAGTACTATTGACTTAACACTTGTTGGTATCAAGTCGCAAGTAATCAAGTATCAAGATTTTTTTGGAGGGGGAGAGGATCAATTAAAGCACGTATGCCGACAGCCAACTGATAGAATCAAGGGATGTATTTTTCTTACATACATAGCTAATCCACTACCCAAAAACCCTCCAGGTAAAGCATATAACGGCCGGGTTGAAACTCGCCGTAGGCAAAAACAATTATGGTATTACCCTTTTTATTGTAATATAGCCTGAGGTTATTGCTGCCCTTATATAAATTCAGGAAGCCGCCATCGGTAACAAACGCCCCGGTTTTTACAATGAATTCAAAGTCGGTATTATTGATAATACCCTGCAAATCTTCAAAGGCATTATTGGCAAAATCATCCAGTTTTATGGCTATTCCCAGGGCGGTTTCACGGCTCAAATCAAATGACCTGTGCATTATATCCTGTTCGGGGCCATCAAATATGAGTGACTTTGCCTTTTTATAGTTGATTATCATTTGGGTCGTTCTTTATCTTTTTGTTCGGCAATATACCCGCCTTTTTTCAGATCGTTGATATTATAAGGCAATTCAAACTGAATACCTAAACCGGGCTTATTAAACCAGGGAATGATCTGTCCTTTTTTAACGCTGTCAATAGGTTTTAAAATTTTATAAACCCTATATGGCGATTGTAAGGTTTTATCGGGCAAAGCGCGTTGCGGAAACGGCACATCTACAAATGATACAAAGGTGCCCTTATCCTGGAAAACACTGTCGGCATCGTAATAACCTCCGTAGCGGTCAACCAGCAGGCCGGCCTGCAGCGTAATCATTTTTAACGATAGGGCGCCACGGTTTGGAGGCCAGCCGCCATTAAGGTTGTTAGTGCTGAAAAACTGCTCCAGTTCGGCCCATTTTTCGTGCTTCCATAGCTGCCAGGCAGTTTTTGCAAGCGGTTTTTTCGTGCTGTCGGCAAAATCGGCAACAGAAGCTACAAAAACATTAAACGAAACGCCCCTTACAAGGCTGTCATTTTTCTGATGTTCCCTTCCCGAACCAGATGTGTGTTTGTGTGTTTTTTTGGAGAGCTCCGTTTGTGCATTGACTACAAAAGGCAGCAGTACTGCTAACAGCAGTATTCTTATTGTTTTCATAGGACAAGATATTTGGTTTATTAATTGGCTAAAGTTAATATATGTAAAATACTTTATCAATGCAAACCGGCATATTTATTTTAATAATACGCAGGTATTAGTAAGATATCATGATATGCGCAATTTTAGGCAGCAAATACCAGGTTTATGGGTGTTAAAATTGTATAAAGCCGGGTCGGATCCACTCTACCTTGGGCAAAGCCAAAGGCGTTACCAAAACATCTTTGAGCCCGTATTATAGTAGCAGGCATTTTAGGAACAGTAGCAAGTAGTTAGTAGCACGTAGCAAGATTTTTAAAACTTGCAAATCAAAAACTCCTCCTTCAGGGGGCTGGGGGGCTAATCAACTATGTAAGGCAGCTTTACATTTTTGTAGGCTGGCTTTTGTAATTGCAATTTCAGTTTTTTAAAGCTTTCTATAGGGCCCTGGGTTACAAACATGTTTACCAGCCAGGCTGGGATATTGCCTCCGGGATCGGCATGCAGGGTATACTCTATCCTCACCTTGCCATCGCCGGTTGGGGTAATAATCCATCTCCCTGTTGATTCTTCTATCCGCACGGTATTGGGCTTGCGTGGCAACATATCGGCAATGCAGGGTGCATCTACAGTTATTACTTTGGTGGCCGGATCCTGCGTAACTTTTATGTGGGCAATAAAATCGCGGTTGTGTACCGGCCAGGGCACATTTACCAGCGAATAATAATACAATTCGGACGGCGACACCTGCTTGATAACATAGCTGGAGGCTGTATGGTAAACCCAGCCATCGCCATTACTGATATCCATTAAAACCGCCACCAATTGCGATGGGGTTGCGTCAAGACTGCACTCAACTTTAATAGCCTTAACTTTTGAAGCAGCTATATTGCGGGTATAAACTTTAATACCGTCGTCGTTTTTATCAAGGGTCCAGTTGCCATCGGTATTTGCAAATGCAAAGTTTACAATCAGTAAAAGCAGCAAGGTTAGTTTTTTATACATCGTTTTGCGGGTTACAGGATCCGTTACATCAAAGCTAAAAGGCTTATTTATTCTGCTTGTCAGTACAAGGTCATTTGCCCTAAGGTTAATATAAATGTGAAACTCCGATGGCAATTCGCTATAACGCAGCCCGTGCTAAATGATGGAATAAACGAGTATACTGTGAACACTTACGACAAAAGACTCTGAGTGCCTACCGTGTGCACACATACTTATATGAGATAGTAATTTTGAAAGGCCACTCCGTTAGGAGTGAAATATTGGCAGACTAATTAAGTACCCCATCCCTTTTCGTGCTGTAGGTAGGAAACTAACCGCCCAACTTGGCCGTTTATAGATGCTCATTTGACATGATATGTTCAATGGTGACGTACCCACGGCACGTAAGGCTATTTTTATTCTCTTTCTACCGACATTTGACCCCGCCGGGATTTTTCCTAAAACTTGAGGATGTTCAGTAGCTCTGTAGGTGGCCTAAAACATCTGTACACACAGTTACTTCAGGCCGCAGGGGGCGGCTTACTCTGTTATATAAGGCACTTTTATGTTTTTGTACGCGGGTTTTTGCAATTGCAATTTCAGCTTTTGAAAGCTTTCGGTTGGGCCTTTGGTGGCAAACATATTGCTTAACCATGCGGGGATACTGCCACCGGGATCGGCGTGCAGGGTGTACAATACTTTTACTTTATCTTTACCAACAGGGGTAAGTACCCACTTGCCTTTTGAATCGGCCACGCGCACTATACCAGCCTTGCGGGGCACCATATCGGGAATGCAGGGCGCATCAACAGTAATCACTTTGGTAACCGCATCCTGCGATACTTTAATATGGGCTATAAAATCGCGGTTACTCACGGGCCAGGGCACCTCTACTATCGAATAATAATACAACTCCGATAGTGATATCTGTTTTATAATATAGTTGGATGAGGTATGGTACAGCCAGTCCTCACTATTTTTTACATCCATTAAAACGGCAACCAGCCGCGAGGCAGGAACATCAAAATGACACTCCACTTTAATGGCATTTATTTTTGAGTTGGGTACTTTACGGGTATATATTTTTACGCCGTTGTCACTGTGTTTTAACACCCAGCCCTCGTCGTTTTGCGCAAATACTGTATTTGCAGTCAGCAGGAGTAATAATGTTAATTTATAATACATGGCAGCAAACCGGGTTGCAGATTCCCGGTGTAACAAAGCTATATACAAAACAGGCCGGTATTATAACCGGCCTGTCAATTTTAAGTCATTTAGCCTCACCCCAGCCCTCTCCAAAGGAAAGGAGAGGGAGTGAAAAAAGAATCTTAAAAACTCCACTTAGAGAACCGTGGGTCTTATTTTAAATTCGTAACTCCCCGCCACTGCTTTATATTCCTTGCCAATGAGTTTTCCTGATAAGGTAACTTTACCAGCCGGGAAAGTTATGCTCGCAGTTGAATTTGCCGGTACAGTTACTTTATATGTAACGCTGCTTGCCTCCCGTTTCCATGATGATAAAATTTTGCCGTAGGGGCCAACATGTGTGGCGGTAAACTCACTTAACCCGGGCACAAAATGTGGCGCCAGGATCACATTTTTAAAACCCGGCTGATTTGCATCGGGCTGAATGCCCGCAATACCCTTGTACAGCCAGGCACCGATTTCGCCAAACATAATGTGGTTAAGGGATATATCAGATTTGGCATCAATCTGCCAGTTTTCGTACAGCGTTGTTGCTCCATTTACCATCCACCAGCCCCACGAAGGGAAAGTTTCCTGCGATGCTATCCTGTAAGCTACATTGGGGTAACCGTTATCGCTCAGGGCGCTTAAAACGGCCTTGGCACCAAGGATGCCAACATCAAGATGATAGTTATCGGCAGCAACGCGGGCGGCCAGGTTGGCGGCAACTTTATTTTTCATATTATCAGGCACCACGCCCCAAAATAACGGAACACTCAGCTCAGTTTGAAAGCCCTGCCCGTATATACCTGTTTCCAGGTTGAGGTATTTGGCATTAATGGCGTTTTTTATTTTTGCAGCCAGGGCTGTGTATTTTACAAAATCGGCCTCTTTACCCAAAATTTGGGCTGCTTTGGCCAATATCGTTGCATCAGTATAATAATAAACCGACGAGGTAAGCTCAACCGGCGAAACAGATTTTACAGGCACCCAGTCGCCAAGCCCCCAACTGGTAAGGCCGGTTGGGTAAAGCTCATCAATGTGGTTTACATATTTTTCGATACTGGTATAGCTATCGGCCAACAGTTTGCTATCACCATAAAACAAATAAATATTCCAGGGGATAATGGCAATAGTGCTTGTCCAATCCGGTCCGTTACCCCACTCATAACCCCAGCCGCCGGTTGGGATAATGGATGGCAACACGCCGTTGGGCTGCTGCTCGTCGCGATGATCGGCCAGCCATTTTTCGTAAATAGTGATGGCGTCAAAGTTGTACAGGCCGGTTTCGCTGGCTATGTGCGCATCGCCCGTCCAGCCGTTTTTTTCGCGTTGCGGGCAATCTGTTGGGTAGCCAAACAAGTTGCTTAAGTAGCTGTGGTTAGTGGCGCTCCAAATCTGGTTAATGGTTTGGTTTGATGAGCTTACCTCGCCTACCGGCTGTACATCACTGTGCATAAAGTAAGCTTTCAAACTTTCTTTGGTCAGCTGGATGGGCTTGCTGCTGCTTACTTCTACATACTGAAAGCCTTTATAGTTAAACTTAGGCATAAAGGTTTCTTCGCCTTTTCCGCCAAGGATAAAAATATCGGTCTGGAAGGGGTCTTTATCATCAGTTGGGCGGTAATGCAGATCGATATTGGATTGATCTACATGACTGTTCTTATTCATCCGTTCGGCATGTTTCAGGCGGATTACAGTGCCCGAATCTCCTTTAACGGTAATCTGGCTTACGCCGGATATGTTGCGGCCAATATCAAACACCCACAGGTTATTATCAATTTTAGTAATGGTTTTGGTAGCTATTTCCTCCACATTACGGATAGGCTGCAGGCTTTGCGCCACAATATTAGCTGAGGGCGCAGAACGGTTAATGACGTTTTTCCATCCGGAGTCAACAAAATCGGCGGTATTCCATCCGGGTTGTTCCTTACGGGCGTCATAATGTTCGGCAGTATAAATACTGTTGAATACTATGGGGCTTAAAGACGTTTTCCATTGCGTGTTGGATGATATGGTTTCGGTAGTGCCATCGGTATAGGTTACCCTTAAATCCATGCAAAAGGTTGGCCTGGCACGCCATGGCGCCTGGTGAAAAAACCATACTGCTGTGCTTTGGTGGTTGTACCAGCCATTGCCCAACAGCACCCCTATAGCATTTTTACCGTTCTGCAGATTGGTGGTTACATCATAAGCCACGTAAAGCGTGCGCCTGTCAAACCGGGTATACATTGGGTCGAGCCTGTGGTTACCAATTTTTTTACCGTTAATATAAAGTTCATATAACCCGGCTACAGCTATGTATGCCCTTGCCGACATGATAGATTTGCCCACCTTAAACGTGTTACGGAAATATGGTGCAGGGTTAGCAGCAATACCATAGTTATCGCTTATCCACGATCCTTTCCAGTTACTCATCTCCATCATACCTGTTTCAAAACTGGTAATTGCCGATGAGCTAAGTTTTTCCCCGCCCTTATCCCATAAAACAACCCGCCAAAAATATTTAGTAAATGGCTGCAGCATTTTGCCGTTGTAAGCAACCAGGCTGGCCGCCGATAACGTTTTAGCAGTTGCCCAGCTGTCGGCCTTGCCTGCGGCAATAGCCAGCGAATCGGTGCCCACAAAAAGCTGGTAGGCAGTTTGGGCAGCACCTTGTTGCGCATCGGCCATTTTCCAGGTAAGGCGGGGGTGTTTGGCGTCGATACCTATCGGGGTAGTCAGGTATTCGCACTGCAGGCCTGTCGCCGTGGGCGTTTGTGCAGCAACCTCTGAGATTTTTAACAAACAAAAAAACAATAATGCGATGTAAAGCGCAGGCTTACATAAAAGTTGTTTCATAATAAAGAATAGTATCCGGGTTTATAAAAGCAGTAAAAGGTTTTAGCAAAATCATAGTTAAAAACTATGCCGAAAGCATGCTTTCAACTTACACCCCCGCAATGTAAAATGATATTTTTATTTGGGCGTCCTTTACTGTCTTGAAGGATTGGTTATTGGGCATTGGTCATTAAAGGCCAAGTTTGATGGACTAACGATTGTTTTAAAAATATCAAATAAATCCGACCAATGACTAATGACAGCGCAGCGAAATGACCAATGACCAATGACAAGCGAAGCGAAATGACCAACTCACCACTCACCGCCTCGTATTATCTCTGAAATTTTGCGCGCGCACGGCAATTTGCTCTAAAGTAAGCTCGCCATATTTTTTTGCGCGGTCAAACCATTCAGGAGCCTCGTCGGCCAGGTTATCGATGATTGATTTCCCGTCAGGTCCTTTTTTTGTTACATAGTTTATGCCATAGGCAACTGCTGCACCAACGGCAAGTATTTTTATAAAGCCCATATTTTTAATATTTTGTTTAGTAAACATATGACAATGATGGTGCCAGTTTGTTACGTAACACCTATGGTGAGAGTTGTATAACGGCAAATAGTTTAACGTTAATACTACCATCGTTTGCTTTTAAATTTGAAAAGTCCTGTTTTCTTAATTCTAATTGCCTGGTTCCTGGCTTTTAGTTATTTTTACTTCAACTATGTTTTTTATTGTATCTAAAGTACTTGTATTCTTGCTTTTTCCGCTTTTTTACATTTTTGTTTTAATGGCAGTCGCCGTTTTTTCAAGAAATACCAAGCTGAAACGTAAATGCCTGGTGTGGGGATTTGCACTACTGTGGATATTTTCGGCTCCATTATTTCTTAATCTTTTTGCCGGTGCCTGGGATTTTGCGCCGGGCAAACTTGCACCCAATAAAACCTATAGCGCTGCTATTATTTTAGGGGGCTTTGCGGGTGATGACAGTAAAGGAACCGGCTTGTTTAATTGGGCGGCCGATAGGTTCATTCAGGGATTATTATTACAACGAACAGGTAGGGTAAAAAAAATTGTTATCTCGGGCGGAAACGGAAACTTAATTTCTGATGGGTTTAAAGAGGCCGATTGGGTGAAAGCCCAGCTAACAGATTTACAGGTGCCTGATAGCTGTATCCTTATTGAAAACCAATCGCGCAATACGCTTGAAAATGCCTCAATGACTAAAACGTTGCTGCTTAAGCATAATCAAAAAGGGCCTTACCTCCTCGTAACTTCGGCCTTTCATATGCGAAGGTCAATGCAAATCTTTAAAAGCCAACATGTTGATGTAATTGCCTATCCCTGCAACAAAATTGCCGGAGATTTACGATGGTCGATGATTGACCTTATACCCAGCGCCGATGTTTTAAACAGATGGAGCTTATACATCAAAGAAGTTATTGGCTTTAGCGTTAATTATTTATCGGGCAAGGGTTAACCAGCAACTGCTTTCAAATTATCGCCACTGTTCTGCACTTTGTTATTCCTGTTCCAGTCATCTATATCTATTAACCCTGGCTGGGTTTGGTAATGTGCATCGTCTTTAGGGCACCGCACTGTAAATTTGCTGCCCTTGCTTTGCTCAATTACAGGCCGGCGACCACATATAATGCAGTTTTCACAAATTATCGACGGTTGTATTTTAATAAATTTGGCCATTTAGATGCGAATTTGGCTGTTGTTTCTTTAATATAACTGGTTATTGGGTATATTTTTATATCTGCTATAAAACCCGGTTTCTCAAACAAATTTTATTTAGAGCCTGTTTAAATTTTATTCAATAATAATTCTATGGGTATTAAACGCACGGATTTCGATTGATTAACGGTGATTTTGGCCGGAAATTCATTTTATAATAGGTATTGTCATCGCCAATATTT
>Ga0307507_10000511_pt1 | contig 81802 bp, 39 predicted proteins | sample 7_EM_MG_FD_207223 | JGI IMG/M metagenome (GOLD analysis project Ga0307507, IMG submission 207223) | Populus trichocarpa ectomycorrhiza microbial communities from riparian zone in the Pacific Northwest, United States - 7_EM | ecosystem: Host-associated > Plants > Roots > Unclassified | place...
GCTTAATAAAGCCCTTATTTAGGTTATTAATAAGGTACTGCTTTATAGCCTATAATTTGGCAGTAGACTGCTAATAAAGGGGGCTATAACTAAGGGTGTCTTCCTTGTCTGGCTTAATCTTAATCTTGTGGTTGTATAGTCAGTAAGGTAGGAGTATATTGGACGCTGCCTTAGAGAATATGTCCTTAAATTTCTAGTGTTAATAGGGCAGTTTCTGTTCTACCAGCTCCTTATCTGTAAGCTTACTTTCCTATTTACTAAGCTTACTTTCCTTTTCCTTAATTATTTAATTAATTTTATATAAGCTGGTGGTAAAGGTAATGGTATTAGGTTGGACTAAGTTATAGTAGAATCCTATGGCGCTAATACAGCAGATATTAACTGGGGGAAGGTCCGTAGGTTTCTTTATAGACTTTTATTAGGCCATATTTTGTGGTATAAGGTTTATAGTCTTCCTTAGCTTATATTCTATTTTCCATAAGTTGTCCTTCTAGTCTATTAGTTTAGTATAGCGTCTGGTATTTTTAGCCTTCCTTTATAGCTGCGTAGGGCCTAAGTTCTCTATAGGGGACTTAGCTAGGTCACTACTGATTTCCTAGATCTCTGGTGCGGGTGGCGTAATATAGGTGGTCTAGGGCCGGCGTAGTATACAAATCCGTTGCGGATTAAGCTGCATATCTTTCTTAAAGGCCTGGTCCCTATGTATAGCATTAGCTTAGTAAATAGTATTAATCTAGGGCTGTATAAGGTTCTCTATTATAATACTAATTTCTTTTATAAAGGAAGGGGTTAAGGGTAGGAATTTGGGCCAGATAAGCCGTCTACTCTATACATTAAGCTATAAGCCTAAATAGGCTAGCTATTTTCTTCCTAAGATTATATTATGGCTTCCTAGGTCTGTAATAAAAAAGGGGACATTATACTGCCTTTGTCTATTAACATAGAGGTAGATCTATAAGATAGTTATAATAGGTGGTCCTATTTATTTATTATACCCGCAAATAGGGACTGGTTTAGGCAGTTCTTTAAGAGGCGTATTTAAAAACTTAGCTAGCTTTATAGCGCACTAGGTATCTATTAAGGTAAAGGTATTTGCTCTAGAGTTAGCTAAAGCAGAGGTTAAAACTTAATATCTATTACAAAATAAAGTATAAGGGATAGTGCAGCTTCTTCCACTAACTAGCTGACTTAGATTAATATATAACATATTAATTCCTTTTAACCCTAGAGAGGAGTCTTCCTCTAGGGTTCCTCTTTTTTTAGCTCTATACCATCCTCCTAAATTAACAGAACCTTGCCCATTTTTACCTTTGTCTAGCAATCCTTTATAAAGTGGTCTTTCTGGCTATATAAGAAGCAAGCTCTTTAATTACTAAGGGCCTATTTATAGGGGTTGTTGTATATGGGCCGAGTATGCGCTGGACCCGTAGTAGGACTAGCTGCTGAATTAACGGCGGGCTATATGGCTGGTGCTATAGGAGTTGCAGATTGTGCTAGAGTGTTATGGGCTGTTTATATAGTGCTTATAGTTTAATTTAGAGAGTTTCTAGCCTTATACCACTTAGCTCGTGCCTTAATTTAATAGAGGCCTTGGTTAATAGATAGGCAGTGGTCTATAAGTACTTTTAGCGTCTATATAGTAGTAAAAACTGGCAGTACTGCGCGCTATAGGTCTAGGGTAAGCTTGTTAAAGAGGTCTAGCATTAAATCTTTATGGGGAATTTGGGCCTGGCTGGCTAGGTATAGAAAGTGGGTCTAGAAGGCTAAAAAGGTCTCCGTTGTCTTTATATTAAGAGCTTTATAATTAAGGTAGGCATTCTATACCTTAAAGGGGTCCTTATAGATGGAAGATAAGTGGTTAATTATCTTATCTCTAGAGAGGAAGAGATCTGCTAAGTCCTAGGCGTATCGCGGACGTAGGTGCATCTATACATCTCTACTAATACGGCCAAAGACATAGGCCATCTTAGCTTAAGTAGTAGGGAAGTGGTCCGCATTAACTTTAAGCTTATTCTATAATTAAAGCTTCCAGTTATTAAATATAGGGTTAGTTCCATCTGTAAGTAATAGGGGGTCTATAACCTTCGCGGACCGCAATAATGCTAATGCTATATATTAGGCTAGGGCCTTAAGGACTATAGCAAGTCTCTAGGTGTCTAATAACTCCTTACTAGGTATAGGGGTGTCTCTGGTTTTAAGCAGCTCTTAAAGCTATTTAATTTTAGCATTAGCTACTGCGAGCTCTTTCTAGGGGGTTAAGACAGCGACTGTTTTACTATTGGAGGTATTTATAGGTCCTGCAGCGGCTTTGCCAGCTGCTGTATTTCTTAGCATAGTAGTAAGGGTTTTAGGTAATTTCCGGTGTTTGTTTATTTTCTAGGGGTTCTAGTTTGTGCATATCCTATTCTTAGGTTTCGCGTTTTATTTGTGTTCTTTTGGTTCTTAGGTCTGTCCTGTCCTTATAGTCCTAGTAATGTCCTTAGGGTCTGTTCTGTGTCCTTGTCCTGTTTATGGTCTTGTAAATAAATATATTTAAGTTCCTTCTTAGGAAGAAAGAGTAATAATAAGCTTTGGATAATGTTAGCGACTTAGTTAATTAAGGCACGAGTACGGCAAGAGGGACGCGTAAGCCTATATAATTGGAATGTCTATAAACGAGGATCCAAAGCTAGAGAAAGGAAAGGAAAGGAAGGGTAGCGCCGCTCGAGGTTTTATACAATCGTCTGGTCACGTGGACTGCGACTGTCTAAAACAGTAAGAAACTGTCTGCGATTGTCTGCCACAATCCACCGTTTTCCACCAGCGCCGTAACACTGCTCTTCTTCTCCTTTCCTTTCTCTAGCTTTAGATCCTCGTTTATAGACAATCCAATTATATAGGCTTGTATGCGTCCTTCTACTATACTTATGCCTTAATTGACTAAGTCGTTAATATACTAAGTTATAACATGTAATCCGCTATATAACTTAGCTACCCCTTATTTTATAGTTTAAATAGTTCTAGTGCCTCCCGCGCTTCCACTACTAGTCCATTTATATCCTCCTTTAGTAGTTATACTACTGCTAATATAAGGTCCGTAACACTATACCCCTTCTCTTTATCTTCGTCCTTAAAGATATCTCGTATCTCTAAGTTATTTACTAGAGATATGGCATTCCCGTCTTTAATTTAGTGACCTTTATTATTTCTAATACCTTCCAATTAATCCTTCTAATCTAGTCGTTACAACTAGCTTATAGTTACTATCCTCTTGCTAGGTAAAGTAATGCCATTTTATTCTTATTATATAGAGAAGAAGTTAGTATATATTGTAATTATAGCTCTGTCTAGTTGCTAACCTTCCTTTTACGCTAAGTATATAAAAGCGAATATGCAATTGTCCTATAATATTTAATCTATCTCTAACGCTAAGTATACGCGTTTTATTATTTTTTATAGGCGTCTAGTACCTTATTGTTACGGCACTGTTACAGACCCTAGTTAGGGGCTCGGCCGAGCCTTGGCGCCATATATATAGATATGTCCTTTCCTCGACCTTCTTCCAGTCCTTGTCTTGGAATTCTCGTTTACTGGCTATTAATAGATTCTGTTATTTTAAGCCTTTATATTTATCTAATTTATTATAGGGCTTTATATTTAATCTAAGGCCTTTTACCTTAAGGGTAAACTTACCCTAGCCCTTACTAATATATAGAAACTTTATAATAATAGGGAGCGTATTTATACTAAAGAGCGGCAAGTGTTTAATACTTGACTAGCTGCTTACGCTTAGCTATTCCATCTTAAGAAGGTTTATAAGGTTTGTTTAAAGCAGTAAAAGCTTATTAAATAAGGTCTCCTTAAACTTAAGTAGGAGGAGGTTAAAAAGGATTTATCTTAAGTAGAGAGGGAAATAACTCTAAATACCTTAGTAGTTAATCCTTCTAGGTCTCCCTTAGGTAAACCATTTTTTAGTAATCCTTTTTTATTAATCCTTTTTTATTAATATTACCTAACCTAATTTCTTCTAATACCCCTATACATTTTCTATAGCGTTCTTTAGGTTATCTAATAGCTTTTAGATAGTCTTATTATAGCCTACCTACTTAACCTTATACTATATTTTATTATTAATATCCTTATAACTAATAATCTTTAAACCCTACTATTTGTCTTCTTCTTATTCTTTATACGTATCTACTTTATAAACTAGTAGTTTAATATTTTTGTGTGCTGGCTTTAGTATTATAGACCTTAGTTAAACACGAAGCTTTATTATATAGATATCTACTAATACTAGCTTCGCTAAGGAGTTTAGAAAGGCTTAATTATAATTAAGTAGGTTCCTACTACTAATATAACGGCTAACAGTCTTATCCCTTAGAACGCCGATTTGCGTCCATCTGTTATCAATAAGAACTAGCCAATAAAACCAATAGGATTAAGACTCTGCAGGCAGAGGCCAGGGCTATAGGGGAGGTTCTTTTACCTTGCGATTTAGATCAACTCGATATTGGGTCGGTTTAACAAGATCTATATCATCAGAAGTACGTTTAGAAGGCATGGTTAATAAAAATCTATTGCTTTAAATCTCGATGTTCCGCACGGACCACTTCTAGATGGACGTCGGCGTTCCATGGGATAAAGGCCCTACCTATTAAGGCAGAAGTATAAAAGCTTTATTTAACAACTAAATTTAATTAATATTAAAACCCTATTATAGTTGGATTTAATTATTTAACCTAATTGCACAATTTCCTTATTAAGTTTTCTTTTAGATGGGTTCTATTTGGTTTAACACTATAGATATTTCCTATTTAGGTATATCCAGCTAATCACCACCTAGTTAATTAGCTGGGGGGTATGTCAACCCGAATCAGGTTTTTACTACCCCGACTTAGCTACCTACCCATTAACTCAGTCATTAACTTAGTTATTGACTCAGTCACCTACCCCGTCTTAACTTAGTCACCTACCCCTTGTTTCCATTGCCACCCCCTTATCTTTCTTATTTCCTACACCTTTCTTATATATATATAGAGGTCTTAGAACCACATTCAATAGACAGAGTCCTCATTCTTTTCTTATAATCTGTGCACGGACTACCGGTCGACAGCCCCGCACGCAAGACCTCCAGTTTCGTTTGATAGAGAAATTGTGCGTACGTACAAGCGAGTCAATAACTACTGCATGAGGCCTGTAAGCTGCATCAAACTTGGAGGCGGTAGCGTTTCGCCGAGGCCAAGATAGCATACGCCTCCTAAAATTTTGAAGCACATTTAGTGAGCATCAAAACACCCCAATATTCTGCTTATTGGGTAGCATGATTGGCACACCGTTTTACTTTATGAATGAGACGGGAGCACATTGAGTAAGACACAGCCTACTCAATGAGTAGAATTGACACCGGAGTGCCTTTCAAACGATGAAGGAACATATCTTGCTCAGTACAACCTCTGCAACCACGCCTGTCATCCTTAGTGCAAACATAGCGCCAGTTCATGTAAATTGGAAACAAATAGTCTAAACATAGGGAAGAGATGGGGAGCAAGGAGACGAGCTATGCTTGATTTCACTCATTCCATCACCCATCCCACCTTTGAATAATGCTCGGCTCACTTCGATTCCGCTTCGGCGTATTAGCATCATCATCTCGGTTACCGTGAAGGTATGCGTTTTCCGACTCGTCTCTGTTCTGGTGCGTCGACTTCATATATCTCTTAAACGCAGAAGATAGTTTCACGACCTGTGCCAGGTGTTTTTCTTTGATCTCAGGGATGGTGGGGTTTTCATCGGCTGATTTCTTTTCGTTCGCCTCTTTACTGTCGTTCAAAGCGAGGGCAACTGCGGTCTGGAAGGCTGAACGTTGAGTTGCTTGTTAGTATACTTGCGCATGATACTCGCACCAGGAGTTTTCATATGAGAAGTTGCAACATACCATTACGGATTTCTCGTCCATTCCATTGGAGGTTTTTGACATCTTCGTTCTTCTTGACATAATACTTCACATCATATTCATACTCAATCCTCGGTCCACCTCGCTTGAAATCCTCTTTCAACTTATCGAATAAATTGTCCCATATCTGCGCCCGTGCATTGTCGTCAAGACGCTCGTATCCAATTGAGACGTGTATCCGAGACATGAAAGCTTCGTCAAAGCGACCCACTCGATTAGTCGTAAGGAATAATATGCCTTGGAAGTAGTCGAGGGCGCGGAGGAAAACTGATTGGGTGGGTCAGGAAAAAAAAAAGGTTACTTGGAGAGGGTCTTACTCGAAACAACGCTATTTCGCTTCAAGTTTTCAATGGAGCGGGCTTCGAGGTAGACATCGGCCTCATCGATCAATACAACCGCATCCCAATCATTAGCATATTTGAAAAATCTCATCAGATTCTCCTCTAGTTCGTCGGGCTCATCGCCTAGATCTGCTGCAGTGAGGTTGAGAAGGGGCCTTCTGGTAAACTCAGCTACGGATTCTGAAGAATAAAGTTAGCGTATGGGATATAAAGCTCGAAGTACACCTACCAGCGGTCAATGTTTTGCCAGTTCCTGGTGGTCCATGTAGCAAGAAGATTTGCCCTTCACCTTTCCCATGAATAAAATCAGCACTAAACAGCGATCCCCCTTCGTTGTCGGTATATATTTTTGCGATTGCCTTGATGATACCCTTGTTTGTTTCGTCCATGACGAGTCGATTAATTGCGTCCTTGGCAATGATCGGTTCATTCAGGCCTTCAACTTCTACAATATCTATGACAAATGTCAGTCCTGATATTGGAACAGACGGGGAAAGGGTGCATTGCACGGAAGCAGATTAACGCACCGTATTCACGATCCTTTAGAATGAATCCATACACGTGTGATGCAAGGAGAAGATATTGATGATCTGATAGCTCTTCCTTTTCTTTTGGATTGATATCGTCGTAGTCGCTGAACTTGGTCACCTCGTGAACCTGGCTTAGGAAACGCGATTTCGCGCATTCAAGGCATTCGCACTGAGGGACCCTGAGTTCTTCGCCGAGACTTTCTTCGACTTCGGACCAAGTAAGATCCCAATCGAGCTCTTCGAACTCGTCCGCCGTCCAAGGACGGGGCTTGTGATCTACCACTAATCGTGCGCGCTTGTACTACGTCGCGGCGCTGTTAGCATTCACTCAATCCATATGGTGGAGGGCTTACGCTTTTCCACCCTGCTTTCAAACCGGATCCCGTGTACTCAAGAAAAGTCGGTCGTTTACAGTACTTGAAGTACTTCTTCCCTCGTCCGATTAATCTATCTCTCGTTGCAGACTCGTTTGAGTTGTCGTGATACTGAACTGGGAAAAGTGGCAACGACGTGATTTCCCGCTCACCATCGAAGTATGGCACAAGAAACCATCGGCTCCGGCGTGATATGATTTTTCCGTCGAAGTTAAGATTCCAAGCTTGCACACGGTATGTAGAAATCTTAGTAGTACCGCCTACCTCAACTGCGTATTCGACGCCACCATTTACTTTGTCGATCACGAACGCGTTTAACTTGCCATCCTCCTGGACGTACACGTCTGTGCAAGGCTTTAGAAGCAACCAGACTCCTGCAAACGTTGTCATGGGCTTTGTCTTATTCCACTGGAGCTTGAGCTGAGGCAGACGAATCATTGGTTGAGCGTCTAGGTACTCCAGGAGAGTATCAGTATGCTTATCGCATTCCGCATTGTAGTCGGCTGAATGTTTAGCCCGAGTTCCTTCGTATTCCGTTTTGTACTTCTGAATTTCGTCTCTATGGCGAAATACGTCTTTGTACGGATAATGGAATACGCCATTGAAGTAATCGTCATCATTGGTCGAGTACTGAATGACCGATCGTAGAACATTGAGTAGATAATGAGAATGAACATGCAGAACCATTTGTGTGACGTTCTCGTCCGGTCGGTGTTTCAACTTACTCTTGCTACCCTCTTTCGGCTTCACAGGTCTGGATTCTGATGAGCACTCGAGCTTCTTTCTTTCCTCTATGACCGGGAGATCTCCTCGCCTGTCTTCATCGAGCTCAAACTCCGTGGGTTCGTCGAATGACGCGACGAAAAGAAAGTTCGTACTTCCATGGCGATCTTTCTGGTAGAAGTTGACGGAATATCTGACCCTATTGTCATAGTGCGTGGGCTTTTCATGCGCCGGTTCCTCTGGCCTATCGACCTTGTCGAAGCCGATAGTCCATCCTGGTTCGACGACCTGCTCCCAGATATCATGTAAGATCACGCCCTTATATGTAGTCCCATGGTAACAGTTGAGTTCATATCTCTTCTCCGAAATTGCTGCGAGCATTTCTTCGTCTCCAGTAAATACGTCTTTAACAAAGGTTTCTATACGCTAAAGCAACTTATTAGCTAGGAATCATAGGAATCGGTAACTCCGCATCACCTACCTCAAGTGAGGAGCACAGAACAAACGGTAGAACGTATGGTCTCGAGCCTCTAACGCAAAATGTAGTATGTCCTTGTCTGAAACTAGCAGTGTCAAACTCGGGCGACGTGATTTTTCGCTTAATAGCGGCCTCAATCCTTTGATCGTCTGATAGTTTTGCGGGTTCACTGGAGTCTTCGAGAGCGTCCTTCGCAGAGGTGGCCTCTGTATAGGAAATCAGACCGTATACACGGGATTTACCATCAGAGTCACTGACCTTGCACAGGTTCATTTAGCTGCCCATTGGGACTCGCCAATACAGGGTCTTGCTGGACGAAAGATGCCTTTCTTTCGGGATCTTGGTGGTCGGAAGATGAATCCTTCACCGCTTGTGGGTTATCCAGAATGAGTGTTTTTGTTTCAGGATTTTCATCATCCACAAGGTTTTCCCCCATAACAGGAGGTAGATTTGCTTGAATGGTTGCCATGGTGGTTGTGATAAGGAATGGAGAAGTTCTTAAGATCAACGGGCGGAGAGCATAAAAAATAGCAGACAAGGCTGAGAGGAAACCTCTTCTTTGCCAATGGCGGCCTGTGTAAATATTTATTCATGTCAGCCTGTCCAGTGCAGAGCCGCAACCCCCTTCCTTTACGCTATCCATGTTTCAAAAAGAAAAAGAAAAAATTGCACATACGAAAAGAATGGCATCGAAAGGTTGGTCGCATATCCAGTGAGATTTAGCGCCTACCGCTTCCAGCTCTAGACATCCTTGCTGCAGACAAATGGTAATATGCGACCCTTATCAACATGCAAGTTAAACGCCGAAGGTACGTTATAGTTAGTAGAATATCAGGCAGACACATTCTGGCCCCCAGAGCCACCCTTTTAGCGCCCAATACTTTCAGCTCTGGCGCCTGTCCGTTGGATTGGCGTGGCGTGGCGTGGATCTGAGGTCAAATCCACTCCATCCACCAAATATACGATTTGACGCCAGGAGCGCCGCGGCGCTCCAGTGCAGATATATACTATATATAGAAAGTCTTGGCACGGGTTTAGCGTTGTATTTGAGAAGTAGGAGGTAGTTGAACTTACTAAAAAGTCGTTAGAGCTTTACACCGCATATACTGTTTGTCGTACAGCTTAAACTCGTCGAAGTCTTTGGAGTCGTCTGCCTTTAGATTGATTGATTTAGGCGCATCGTCAGAGGGCTCTAATACGCGTATAGGAAAATATTGCTGCATGGCAATTGTCACACAGGAACGCAGGTGTATAGTAGTGTGGAGACTTTATAAGGTAGAGTCGTCACAAAGAACGAATCTACATACTAGCAAGGCTATCACGTGACCGTAGGAAGCTCCTTGGCCCCCCCTTACTAACAGTAATTAAGGAAAGCAAAATAGATGTAACATGAGTGATAGGGTTATGACGGCGATAGGGTTATAACGGTTGGTTACTACCGCCTTCTTAATGTAGATGGAACACCAAAATACTGCCAATGCCTTAGAATTAGCGGTCGTGCATGCCGATGGGTCGTGCACACCGTCATATCGTGCACGACCCAACAGCTACTTCTAAGGCATTTGGCAGTATTTGGTGTTCCATCTACATTAAGAAGGTGGTAGTAACTAACCGTTATAACCCTACCGCCGTTATAACCCTATTACTTACGTTATAGAGGAAGGCGGCTTTCTACGTATATATATATGTATATATATTCTATTATAGCCATGCACCCTCTAGGGTATAGGCCGTTACAGAGCGCTAACTAAATACTTCCTACTATTAACATGCTTGCTCCAGTTTAGAAGCTAACTATAAGAACTATATATCTATTACCTAACACTATACTTAACTAAGGAAATAAAGGAAAGTAATATATTACTATTAGAAGAAAGTTGGAGTTTAGAGGTAAGCCTAAGTAAGTAGTTTTTAACGCCTTATGTCTATAGGGCTATTCTAGCATTATGCACTTCTTAATTAGTAACGCACTAGTGGAGGCATGTATAGAGGAGGCTTATGGTATATTTAGTTAGATAATTAGGGGAGGAATTCTTAAGAGTCTTTACTTATTAATATTAGCTTCTATACTTTTTATATCTTATACACTTAGATATAAACATCCGGTCTCCTTTATAAATTTAATTATAGCTTTAACTATACTAATATCTGGCTTCTAGCGCTTAATTGGGCTGTTAATATTTCTACCTCCTTCTTATCTGCTTAAGTAGCCTCCTAATACATATAATAGATCCCCAAATTAATCTCTATGCTACTCTCTTAGTTTAATCCTCTACTGTGCCCACCTCCTATAAGAGAAGAGGAAGTACTATATTAATTCTATAAGCCTGCAGTTATATAACACCATCTCTAATATATTAATTTTATAGAGATATTTCTTTAGAAATAACTTGCCGGTCTATAGCTGTGTAAAAATAGTAGCTTTAAAGCTAATTAGCTGCTGGTATAATCCTATAGCCTTTCTAAGGTAGAGTACTATATTAATCTTCCTTATAAACTTATCTATATTAGATCTTCCTGCTAAAAGCGGTCCTATTATTATCTTAGCTTTTTTTAAGGCTTATATTACTAGGTACTATAGGAGGCCATCTCTCTATAGTAGCTCCTTACTCTCCAGTCTTATTACTACTTTAATAAGCTTATTAGCCTTCTTATTTCCTATAAATCCTAAGTAGCTTAGAATCTAGTATAGTATAATATTATTTAGCTAAAGCTTCTTTAAGATCTCTGTAACTACTTCCTAGTATACTTTAGCCCTTTAGCTCTGTACTAATAGCAATACTAATTACAAGTTAGAGAATATTCTTATACTAGAGGTAGGTATTAAAAAACCTACTTAGTTAATAGCTACATATATAGGGTCCTATAGCTAGTTAGCTGCCTTACTAATTACTAGAAGCTCTATAAGGTAGGCATTAGCCTAATTAGAGCTTACTACTGTTTTTAAAAGTGTTGCTTTAAATAGCGTAGTATATACGCTAACTCCTACCCTACCATTGTAAACTAATATATTAATGTATATATTAACCTGCCCTAGCTTATAGTCTTTAATAATAGCTTAAGTATATTCTTTGTCCTTGTATATTTCTATATTAGGCTTAGCCACCTACAGTAAGTATGTATATGGTTTAACCTCTAGCACCCTATTTACCTAGATATCCTTACATATCTCTACTATCCTTTAGAGTGGCAATTGGTGCTGCCTATAAAGCCTCTATCTTTAAATCATCCAATAAGGATATAATTTGCCTAGTTTATGGATTAACACCTAGAATAAGATGGCCTAGTTATATAGTCTTTACTTAAGAGGGAGCAAGCTAGCTTTTACCTCTACTATTAGCAGAGCAATAGTACGGAACCCCCTAATAATAGCTTATACTGTAATCCTCTGCGCCTACTAAAGGAGCTATATTAGCTCTTATATTACAAGCAGGTACTATATTAGCAACATATAATTTACTACTAGTAGGACCGAGCTCTTAGCTAGCTGCTTAATGCTCTTAGGCTGCAGTCCCTTTAATCTACGTAACGCTAGCGCTACCTTAGTGGCTTTGCCCACCTTATCTATTAGGTATGCCTTAAACCTAAGCTCCTTGTTAAGAATTACCCTAAGGATTTTAATATTCTATATTAGGGGGATTCCTTTTCCTTTAAATTAGAGCAGTATAGTAGCATCCCTGCCCGCTTCTTTATATCTAGTAAGGTAGATAAATAACATTTTCTTTGCTTTAAATTAAGCTCCATTAGTCCTCTCCTATTTCTTAAGCATTAGTATAGTCTTGCCCTAGATAATCTGCGTGTTTTCCTTTGCTATAGGGCCTATAACCTATATTAAGTAGTTGTTAATAAAGGCCATAAAGCTACTATTTCTGGGTGCGCTTTATATAAGATCCGCGTTAAAGAATAGAAAGAGTATTAGGGCTAGTACTAATCTCTGTAGAAGACCTGCCTATAGGAGCGCCTATACCTCTAATATATATCCGTTAACTAGGATATAGGCTTAACAGTTTATATAGAAGTCCTACACCTATTATATAATTATTTAAGGTATCTATTACTGCTATAATCTTCTAATTTCTAGCTTTATAGCTATATTATTATACGCACCCTTAACATTAAATAATACTAAAGACAGCATTTTCTTTTCTTTTTATACTCTAAATACATTCTTACAGAAATATAATAGCGTATATATTATTAACCTTTGCTTCCTAGCTCTAAAGTGTGTCTTAGGTAATAGGCTGTGTTCCTCCACTAGGTATACTATCCTCTCCACTACTAGTAATTTAAGTGCTTTTCCCAGTATTAGGAGGAGGAAAATTGGCCTATAGTTATTTGCTACTATATAGTCCCCCTGCTTTAGCTTCTACAGTAGTATAATCTTTACTACCTTCTATTCCTGTGGTACTTTTCCTATTTTAAGTGATTTGGTAAAGAGAGTAGTAATCTCTCTACTTAGTATGGGCCACAGCTCTCGCTATACCCTAGCTAGTAGGCCGTCCCTTCCTAGAGCCTTGTCTAGGCTAGCCCTAAATACAGCTGCCTTAACCTTATATTTAGCGATAGGCTCCTATAGTAATTAGTTATAGCTAGCTATAGTATCCTTCTCTTATTTACACAGCGGTAGGACTAGAAAGAATGCCTAGAGTAGTTCTCTTGTAATATTATGGTTCTTTATAATAACCTCTCCCTATCCTCTAGCCTTCTTAATTGGTAGTATTCTAGCAAACATGGATATAGCCTGTAGATTAAGGTATTTTAATACTTTCTATATATTGTTACTATTACTAAGGAATTTATTCAAATGGAGCTTCCTATATTACTGAATAGTTCTATAGAAGAGCTTCTTTGCTCTTGCTGCGATATTATATAGCTTAGGGTTATCCCTTCCTTGCCTCTATATTGCACTATTCCTATTCCTCTAGTATATATATAACTTCCTTAGCGTTATAAGATCTTTATTCCACCATCTTTTTATATATAGTAATAGCTTGGCCCACTGGCAGTGTGCTTTAAGGGCTTTATTAACCCACCTATTAAGGTAGTTAACTATTTCGTCCATATTTTTTATAGGGAATCCCGTCTCTTTCTATTGCTCCATATCTTCTTAAATCTTATCCTAGTTTGCATTTTTAATAAGCAGCCTCTCCTGGCTCTTCTATATGTCTATATTGACCTAGAAGCTAGTTTAGATAGCTCTATAATCTAATCCGTACTTATGCCCCTAGATAGCGCATTTTACTAGTTTACTTACTAGGCCTAGGGTTATAAGTATAAGGTTAATTGTTAATGTTTGCCCTATATTGCTCTTAAATATAGGTACTCCTACTAGAAGTAGGCTCTAAAGTAACCAGTCCGCTATAAAGTTAATAATTAGCGCGCTTTCTTCCTGCGTTAATATAGTACTAATATAACTTCCTCCCTATAGCAGATTGTGCCAATTAAAGTTACCTATAATTACTACCTTGGTATATAGGTCGCGTAATAGTTTACCCTAGATTAGACTATTAATTATCTCCAGCCTACTAGAGAGCTTCTCTAGGTTCTCTTCCTTAGTTCTCCTTAAGTATCTGTCTAGGATATATACCAACATAATTATAAGTCTTATTTGGCCAACGTGCGCCACTACTGCTGTAATATCTACTAAATCTACCTGTAGCTATATAGCTGCCAGCTCTCTAGATGCCTAGATATATAACCTAACTAGGGGGTACCACTGCTTCCTGCCTATTAGGATAAACCTTATCTACTAGGGGTTTAAGCCAGCTAATACTACTTCCCTATCTAAGAGAAAGTAGTATAGTTCCTGGCCTAGAATAAAGTGAAAGTCTACTAGCACCTTATTGTTATATAGCGCATACTGCGCTTCCCTATACTTCTTTATATTTGCCTAGATAATCTAAAGTTCTTTATTTATAGCACTGTTATATAAGAATCCTATCCATCTCTTTCCTATATACTGGGTATTTACAGTATAAGGCTTAGTAAGGACCCTAATAGTTTATGCAGTATAGATTAACTGTCTTATACTAAAGATGGCCTTCTTGCCTATATATTTTGCATATATTAGGTTACATACAGTCTCTAGCCCTATATCTAAACCTTTTATATTTATAGTATGCTATAGGGGTGCATCGCTCCTTAAATAGCAATATAATAATTACACCTCCCCTAAATAACATGTTGTCTAATATAAGCAGCTTCTCTACATCCTCCTTTATTACCACTTTAATAATTACTAATACATGCTAGCTGCGCGGCCTTAGTTATCTAAGCCATTTTATTATATATACCTCTACACCATTTTCTATCCTAAAGTGCTCTATAGCTAACTTACTTACTTTTCCACTATTTATATTTATTGCTAGAGGTACTTTAACCTAGTCTGCCTTAACTATATACTACTTAGGTCTAATAAGCCTTGCCCTAGGGATATACAGTTTAAGCTATTAAGCAGTTATCTACCTAAATACAGCTTCTTTATCTTTTTCCACTAAGAATCTAATAATGCTTGCGCTGTTACTTATTTGCTATACGCGGAAGTCCTTAAGTATAGCTCCCATAAGCCTGTTAATATCCTTTATACCTTATATAATGCTTTGCTTTACTACTTTAGTAGTAGCTACCTTCTCTATTGCCTCTAAACCTACTTGGCTAATATCTATTACTAGCTGCTGGTTAGGTTCCTTAGAGTTCCTAGCGCTTATTATTTATAGTAAGGTTATCCCTAGCCCTACCGTGCTTCTACTAGCCGCTACTAATACCTATAATTATGTTAGAGCTAAAGGAGTGTTTAGTTACGCTTATAAGAACTAGATAGCTTTCTAAAGTTTAGTATTTTACTTTTTAAGGCTTTGCTGTTCTAATTTAATGTCTACTAGTTTATTTCTAATACTCTTAATAATAGTATTCTGGCTTGTGATAATATTACTCTACTATACTATAGTTTCTTTAAGGCTTTTAATAAGTTAATAGAATTTGTTACAATTAATACCTTCTTCTTTATATTCTAGTAAGGTAAAGACTCTTGCTATAGGGAATAGAGGTAGTATATACTGCATAGTTTATATTCCAGTTTATAGTGCGGTCTGCTGTTTAAACTATGCTAATCTTTAAGCGGTTTATGTCCTTAGCAACTACTAGGCCTTTTGCACCTTCGCGCTTGGTTTCCTTATACATCTTAGTAAAGCTGCTGGCAGGTCTGGAGGTAGTATTGCTAATATATATTTAGGGGTCAAAGCAGCCATTAGGGCTCTGGGGCTTTGTTTAGTAGGCCGTAGGGGCCGCCTTATAGCGGGAACTAGCTAAATAAAAGACCAGGATTTGATTAAAAGAATGTCTAAGATAAATATCCTCCTCTTTTAAGAGTCAATCTGTCCTCTATGTCGGCGACCTTATACAAGGGTGTGGTTGTTCGGCGGCTTTCTACAAGGGGGTACCACGTACGGGTTAAACGCCCCCCCTATTAAAAACCGTGTGTAATAGAGAGTATCTACACCTAATCCAACTATACAATTTCTTACCGAAATCACCACTTAGTATAGCCTCTATTTGCAGCATATTATAGCCTTATAGCGATCGCGTATCTAATCTATATACTTTTTAAAGTCGTTTAACTCTAATTTCTCCTATTCCTCCTTAATATATTATTATACTTCTACCTCTATTTTAGGAAATTATTTACCTATTTAATACTTTAATAATTACCAAATATTTTTAATTAAATTTAAATTAGGTAAATTAGTAAGCTACCTTATTTTTTTAATATATTATTATACTTATATAGAGCCTTTATAGCATTAGCTGTATAAAAAGGTGCTTTATTCTTTATTTAGATTATATATTTTTCTACCTATATATTACTTTACCTCTTTTTTATATATATAGATTACAGAAACTATATACTCACTATATATATCTTTTAAGATTTTACCCTATTTCTTTTTAAATATTATTAATTTACCCTTTTTATAAAGAGAGATTATTTTATATATTATTTAAATACTATAGCTATAGAACTTAGGAAAGTAATAGCTGCTTAAATATTTCTCCTTTAGCTATTAAGTTATATATATTTTATTAAAGCTACCTATTATAAAGGAAGCTTTATTTACCTATAAAATCTATACCTATATCTAATTAGGCTAGTTATAGTATACTAAGGCCTATATAAGATAATCCTACTTATATACCTCTATAAGAAGTAGCTTCTTTATTATAATATAATAGTAATATTACTCCCTTTTAAATATAGTAATAAGTATATATCTATAAGCTTATACTCCCTCTAATTTAGTAATCTTTTTTAATAGTATATAATAGTAGTATATATTAATTATAACTTATATAATTAAATATTTTTAAATAGGAGTATTAAGTATATAAGGTTTGCCTATAGGCTTTTAAAAAGTCTTACTATATAATATAATAGTAGAGTAAATAGTTATATATAGAAGTTATAAGGAGGAAGCAATTTAAGTATAGTTTTAAAATATAAAGTAATATAAAGAAAAGATATAGTAGCGTTTATAGTAGGTAAGATATATATTTAGTATTTAATTTAGGTTAATATTTTAATATTATAAAGGGTAGTAGCAATAATTAGCGCAAATAAAAGTAGGTATTATGCTTAGAATAAGTATATAAAGATAAGATAAAGAGTTTTGCATATAAATAAGGTAGAAATTTCTTTTATAGAGTATAAGAGAATTTTTAACTATAGATATTCCTTATTGCGCACTAACACTAATAGGGGAGGCGTTTAACCTATACGTAGTACCCCCTTATAGATTATATTTTGGAACTCTAAGTTATTATATAACTCTTCTAATTAGCTTTAAATTACGCTTTAATACCTTATTAATCCTTCCTTCTTAGCCTTCTTTTTTTAATTAGGTATAGAATTGGCACTTTAAAAGCTCTAAAGCTTTAAGATCCACTCTACGCCACTAATTTAATTAGTATACTACCTTGTTAATTCTGGTTGTTAGCGCCTTACTAGTAACGCTTTTTGGGCGGAAATCCTTATATAGATTAGTATAAGTTTCCCTGTCTTAGCAGTAAGCTTTAAAAGACCTTAATATTAAAAATTTATAAAGCTTTTCAAAACTAATAATTGTATAGTAGATTGCCTATATATAAATATTTTTAAAGTTATAGTAGCTAAATAAGTGTTAAAATTAACGCTTAGTAATTAAATAAGTGTTTAAATATCTCCTTTAAGCTCCTAATTATCCTTTAAGATCCTAATTATCCTCTAAGCTTTCTACTATTCTCTACTACTTAGTAGGTCCCCCTTTTGCTTTAACTACTATAAAGGTGTACAGGTATAGAAGTAACTAGATCCTTAAAGTAGTAGGCCTCTAGATTCTCCTATTTAGATTTAATAGCTACTTATATTACTTTTTTTATTAATAGGCGAGGCTTCCGCTTAGCTAATTAAGTCTTTATTAAAATTTAAACGGCCTTAATTAGGTTAAAATCCGGGCTATTTACTAGCTACCAAAGTAACTTAGTATTATCTTCTTAGAACTTAGTAATAGTAATATAAGTTTTATAATAGAGAGCTCCGGAGAATTAGGTAAAGTAAGTTTTAGAGTTCCTTCTATATATAGAAAGGATTATACCCAGAAAAAGATATAGTAAATACCTTTAAGGATAGAATCTAAAAGATATTAGTTAGAACTTGTTATAGGAATATACAAATTTAGTATAAAAAGTAGTAAGAATGGTATTAACTTATAATAAGCATAGATAAATATCTTTATACTTAAATCTATAGAGCTATTTAAAGTCCCTTATAATCGCGCCAAGACTTAATATTTGTTACGGTACTAGCACATTGCCGTCAGATTGCCGCAGATTGCCGTCACGTAACTGGAGAATTGTATATAACTTTGAGCGGTGCTTCTGTTCTTCCCCTTCCCTTTCTCTAGCTTTAGATCCTCGTTTATAGACAATCTAATTATACAGGCTTGCGCGACCCTCTTGCCGTGCTTGTGCCTTAATTAACTAAGTTGCTAATATTATCTAAAGCTTATACTACTCTTTCTTCCTAAAAAGGAACTCAAATATATCTACAAGGCTATAAATAGGACAAGGACACAGAATAGGACCTTAAGGACATTACCTGTCAGATAATCTATATTCTCTAAGGCGTGGGACACGTGCACGAGTCACGTGCACGGGGCACGTGCATTGTAAATCCCTTTATAGAGCCCTAGGGGCCCTAGGTCAAACACAAGACATCAATCAACGATTAAGTCAAGATTATCAATTAATCAACCCATTTCATTAATAAACTACTCTACACGAACTTCGTGACAGTTATAAGCCCAATCCACCAACTTAAGAAGCTATTTAGCTATTATTCAATCATTTAAAGAAATTCTACCTTATTATTAGACTCTGACACCTTATCATTAAGACGCAGACTCTGACAGAAATCCTACCTTAATCATCACAGGACAAGATTCCACGAGATTCCACAAGATTCTATAAGATTCCACCTTAATTGTTATAGGACGACCCTAATAACAAGGACAATCCTAATAATAAGGACGATCCTAACAACAAAATACCATCTTAATTCCACACTTGCCTATTAGTCAAATGACTCCACCAACGTTAAGTTTGTTAACTACGATTATCCTTAATAAACTAGAAGACTGGGAGCAATGGATCTAGCAACTATAAGCCCTTATAGATTAGCAAATTTGGGCCTACATTAACCCAGCCATAGAAGCACCTCAAGAAGGTCTACTTAAAAAACCACCTCTTCCAAAAGTTACAGATTTCAACGAGAATGCAACCTTATATGCGCAGCTCTTGATAAATTAACAGAAAGCGTACAAGAACAGCAGACGATACTATAACCAGGACATAAGGTACTTCCTAAAACAGGAAGAGCATCTGCAACAGATACGCATCCAGATTACGTCTATAGTATCAATTCAGAAGAAGCTACTGCTTAACCCTTCCTTGACCATCAAAGACTGGCTATCCTGGCTAAAAGAAAACATAGAACCTACCTCGTCATTTGTTAGGAACAGACATGGGAATAAGCAAGCTAGCTTGCTAGATTGGCTTGCTTGCTTACTGACTAATCAAGCAAGCTAGCAAGCTGGAAGGTCTATTTTGGGCAAGTAAGCAAGCCAAAATGAGGCTCAGCTTGCAAGCTAGCTTGCCCGCTTGATAGGAAATATATATACTAGATTTTGGTTAAGAGTTAAATCTTATAATACACTTTTGGTGGTGATTTTAACGCGTGTAATTGTTTTTCCGCGCCGAGCGTTCTTGCGCTTAAGTCGCGATCTATATTTAAGGAGACCTCTCTACTAAACCTCCCTAAAACACTACCATAATTACAGCTATCTACTAGCCCTTCTATTAGTAATGCCTTAGGATTTTACCAAAGCCAACCTAAACGTGATAGCCACTCCAACGCCTATAATTACACTTTCTAAAGCTGTTACTCCAGACGCGTCTCCACCGCCTTTAGATGATACTAACTTTAAGAGAAACTATGATGGGATTAACTGGGGCCAACTCGACTAATATTAAAAGCTATTTAGAATCTTAGAGAGGAATATAAGCTTTATTTACTAATATGGATATTAACTTTAACATCGCACTAGCAAGCGACTATTTTGGGAATGTAAATATTGCTATTAGCATGTTATACCTGGTGGCCGATTTAATATTACCTCTACTACTTCTTCTGCCTCCTAACACTTTGCAGAAGAGAGGGAAGGCCATAGTTATAATAAGTAAGGCGTAATTAAATTCACAAAGAAGTGGAAGGTGACAATTCTTAAAGTACTTAATGGGAAGTATAGAATCTCTTAAGGCCTTGCAAATGATCTTATTGGCAGCTTTAATAAGAAGGCCTTTTAGCAAGCTGTAATTAAATAGATTACTAATAATAATCATCCTCTATAAGAAGTTAAAACACCTTCCTTTTGTGTTATAATAGCCACTGCCAATTGTGACGCAGAGCGGTGGATTTAGAAAAGCTATAAGTTAGTTCGGCTTTATATAATATAGGACTATAAGGCCTACTAGCTAGCTGTAATTAAGGAGCTTATAAGCGCCCGTTTAAAGCTTTATTTCTTATTTAACGGCTAGACTACACATAGTGGCAAACACGCTCTTACTGGTGTATATGTTTACCACCTTAATTGCAAAGGCTAAGTTGTTAACTACTTAATTGCTTTGCTAGAGCAACTCAGCCGTTATACAGGAATTAACTACGCTTAAGTAATTGGTGATGTCCTTACTTGTTTTAACGTCAGTAGTAAGAGGCTTAGCTATTTTATTACTAACAACGCCGCCAATAATGGCACCTGTATAGATTATCTATCTACTAAGTTTAGCTTCAAGAAAAAGGACTGTTGAATTTAGTGCATGGCCTATACCCTTAACCTTATAGCCCAGTCGATTTTATTTAGAAAAGATAAAGAAGTATATAAGAATGAGGATTTAAATATACCAGTAAGTTAATTGATAAATCTTTACTTCCTATTCTCTTACTGACTTCTACTAAATAGGACGAAGAACGCTTCCTTAAAGAATGGTAAAAAGAAGGTCCTCTTGGCGTTCTTATTGACATCCTTAACTCTATTAATATACCTTAGCTTTATTAACTTTTTAAAGAGTACTAGCGACAGGAGTAGGTTACTGCACTAGAGGCTAAGGGCAGAATTCTTAAAGTAGTAAAGCCAGTTAAAACCAGATGGAATAGTTATTATAACGCCTTCGCCCAAGCCGTCCTTCTTTACAGCCTAATTAATTTAATTACACAATATATAATTTGGAAATATGATAAGGAAGTGGCTCCTTTAATAGCTAAAGGAAAGAAGGTACCTTTACCTCTACCACTTATTATAGGCGGAGCGTTAACCTCTAATAATTAGGACGTTATTATTAACTACATTAACATTCTATTACCAATTCGCGAAGCTACTAAGATGCTTAAAGCTAGAGGCAAATCGGGCCTGCATGGCGCGATTTGGGAGGTGATTCCTATACTTAATTGGCTGCTTAACCTCTTTAAAGAAAAGAAGGCCTAAGTAGCTAAAGCAATAATAGAAGGCTATCCTAATTAAGAACTAATTAAGGATTACTACGTAATTAACCTTAATCGCGGGTGGTTAAAACTGCAGAAGTATTTTAAGAAACTTAATAAGACTCCCGTCTACTACGCAGCCGTTCTACTTCATCCTTTATATAAAAACTTCTGCAAATATACATGGGCAGATCGCCTAGATTGGCTGATTAAAAATAATTTAGCTTTTTTTAAGCTTTGGCTTTAATATAAAGCTAAACCAGAGACCTTAATTACGTCACCAACTTAGTTACCAACTTAGCGGCAAAAACTATCGCATACGGCGTCCGGTAGAGACGACTATATTTAAGCCAATACTTGTAGCTCTTAAGGCCTTATTGACCTTAATAAGTACAAAGCTTAGAGAGTTTAAGAGCCTCTTAATCACAATTATCCGCTTGTAAGCGATCCTATATTATATTAGTGGCAGGAGCAATTAACTCGGCTAAAGCTCTTAAAGATGGCTTTTAATATATTAACAACACCAGCTATAAGCGATAACTGTAAATAAGCCTTTAGTGAAGCTGGTGATCTTTTAGAGCTATGTCGCTTAAGGCTTCGGCCTAATCTTATTGCTGCCTTGCAGTGTAATCATAGCTATAAAAGGATGGGCTTTAAAGGATCTAATACGGATGGTAAGTGAGCCATAATCTATATAGGCGATAGCTAACATCTAGGTGCTTTAAAAGTAGAAGCCTTATCACCAGAGCCTCTCTTAAAGTCTCTCTTAAAGTCTCCCTCAGAGCCTTGCTTAAAGCCTCCCTCAGAGCCTCCCTTAGAGCCTCCCTTAAAGTCTCGCTCAAAGCCTCCCTTAAAGCCTCCCTTAAAGCCTCCATTAACGCGTTCCTTAAAGCCGCTCTTAACACCTCGCCAAGCTTTGCGATAACTACCCCTATGTAACTACATTATATAACTATAAGTCAGGCCATGGAGAAAGATTTTGGGGTGGCCTATAGTCTTAATTTTGTATATAACACCAAGACTTCTATATAAAATTTAATTAAGCGGGCAAGCAAGCTGACAATTTTGGCTAAATAAGCCAAGCAAGCAAGCTTAAGGTGTTAAAAATTACAAGTCAGCAAGCTGAGCCTGCTCAGCTTGGCTTGCTTGCTTATTCCCAACTCTGGTTAGGAAGAAGGTACAACACCAGTATATGGAAGCTCTTAAGGGGTTTAAGCAGTTGTTAAAGCTAAACCAGTGGCTGGATCAATGGGAACACGCAATGTTACTAGGAGAGAAGTACAAGATCCCTTAAATGTTAGATGGAATCTGGCTTTAAGATCTAGCAGAAGTTATTTAACCTTTTAGCGACGCCTACTGTATAAAGTACACTACCGAGTTAAATGACCCTTAGAAGTTAAGATCTTCCAAATACCGCAGAGTAGTAAAGGAGCTGCAAGAAGGACTTAGAATACCCTTAAAAAAAGCCAATGCTACTATAAGAGGGAGTACCTTTAATGCAGACTTTACAGAGCAAGCCATGATAGATCACTCTGATACTACTAAAGGTCTAGGGAAAGGAACCTTAGCATGTACTAGACGCTTAAAGAGAGCTAGGTTACTGGTAGACAAGGAGACATCCCGCAAGAAGCTACTACCCGTGTACTTAGCGTGTAAGAAACGAGAACATTCCCTTTAAAACTGTTGGTATTTATTTAAAGATAAGAAACCCAAAGGAGTTATAATTGGAGATGCTCACATCAATAGGGCACTAAAGAAGGTAGAAAAAAATAAGAATCTCACTAACTAAGTTACAAAAATTAGACTTAAAGAATAGGAAGACAAGGCTTAACAATAATAGGATAAGAGCTAGGAAGTTAAGATCAAGGGAGAAGCTAATGCGATATTCCTAGAATTATATCACACTGGCCAAATCCATCCACTAAAGCTATTGACTATTCTTGACTTAGGAACCACTCTCCACATCTTTAATAACCTCTCTTAATTTTATAATTTTAGGAAAGCTCTAAGACATAAATATGTCACCGCCGGCAGCTTAGAAGTGCCTATACTAGGCTACGGCAATGTCAATGTCTAAGTCACAAAACTAGACAAGAGCAAGAGAACCCTACGTCTTAAGGACGTTGCCTTTTGTACAGACTTTAATACAAATCTAATGTCGTTCCGTCTGCTTTAAAAACAAGGGTTCTACTAGGACAACAAAGGAAACAACAATCTGCTAGTTCAAAAGGACGACACAATCCTATATTAAATGGAAGAACGTTATAGACAACAGACTATTAAATACGTCCAACCAGGAAGTCTATCAGCATTTAATATAAGCCAACTGCTACGTTAATAGAAGCGCAGAGTATCGTCAAGAGACGCTTATCCAGATTCAAAAGGTGATGCATATCTATGGCATCTGTATCTAGGTTATCCAGGACCTATAAGCCTTTATCATCTAGGTCTTAATGCCTTAGGAGTTAAGCTTTAGGGCCTAAAGACGACAGAATATTAACATTGCAGTCTCGCCAAAATTAAGCATTAGGTCTTAAGAAGGTTCTTAGAACGGAACATTAATAAACCTTATCTTAACCTCTATATTAACTAGACTAACCTTAAAGAAGCGCATGCTAGATTTGTATAAGTTATATTTATCTATAATACCTTCTTAGGAAGAACCTTCCTATATTTTATAACAACGCATAGTAAGAAGAAGGAGACACTATAAGTGCTTAAAGATTTTACCTAATGGATTCATTTAAGGTATAACCTTAAGGTTAACACTATTAGGTTAGATAATAAGCTAGGGAGAAGGAGAACCCTTAGATGGCTACGGACTTAAGGGATTACATTTAAGCCTTTGGCGCTATATACCTAAGCTTAGAACGGTACCGCCGAACACTTAGGGGGTGTAATTATTAAGAGAGCATAAGTAATAAGAATTGCTGCCAATCTACCGCATAACCTATGGAACGAGATAGTTAACTGCGCAGTGTATCTTCAAGATCGAACACTATAAGAAAGCAATAGATGGAAATCGCTATATAAGAGGTTCTATACCTTCCTAGCTAATAAGAGATTAAGAAAACCGCAACTGGCGCACCTAAAAGCCTACGGCTGTAGGGCGTATGTGATAACGTCAGACGCCCAGCTGAAGAAGAAAAGGCTAAGCAAAGCTAGATCCGCAAGCCCATATCGGCTACCTCATTAACTATAACTCTACTAATATCTACAGGATCTGGATCCCATATAAGGGTATCATTATCTCTACTAGGGACGTCATCTTTAATAAAAAGACATTCTTTAACGGTAAGCGAACGGACATCTTAAAGGACCTACACGCCGAATTAGATACGCTAATTAAGAAGATTTAACTCCCTAATATCTTAACCAAGAACGAGGTTCTTCTAGAAGATAATAAAGAAGTATTTAAACCATTAATTTAAGAGGAAGATAATAACGTTAATAAGCCAGTTTAAGCCTTTAATAAGTTAGCAGATCTTAAGCTTGCAAGAGCTCTCAAAAATGCATACTATACGCCACCTCTAACAGAAGAAGACGAAGAATCTCCATATACTTTTTACGTTAAGTATCCTATAGAGTCAGATATACAAGATCAAGACGTTGCTCATTAAGCAGGAGATGCGTTTAATACTTAGGGGGTGTTTAATAACTCTGTCAAAGACTCATTTAAGGAAGCCTATAATAACAGGTTTAAAGACTTTGTTACCAAAAGGATCACTTCAGCCTATTACGGCACCTTCATAGCAGGAAGGAAGTTTAACCTTAATAGTCAACTCAATAATAGTAAGCTAAAATTAGGTAGAATACATGATGTCAGATTATATAGGAAGAACTTACCTCCACCACCTTAGTTAATTTGGGACCTTAATACATATCCTCTACAAGATCAGTTCTAAAAGGCTTAATGAGCCTATCTCCAATCTCATTATTAAATAAGGTTGTTTTAAGAAACAGATAAGAAGTATGTAAAGGGACAGCAGGTCCTCAGCTTAATATGGGTGTTTGTCTATAAGACGGACAAGTATAAATTTCTCCAGAAATGCAAGGCACGCTTAGTAGTATGCGGAAATCAATAGGCCCTAGGAGACCTACCTATAAGAGCTACTACATTAGCTAGTACGACCTTCCGAACCCTTATGGCGATTACCGTAAAATTCAACCTAGAGACGACACAGATAGATGCAGTTAATGCTTTTGTCTATTGCAATCTCAACAAGGTCGTCTATATAAAGCTACCACTAGGGTTCAATAAAGGAAAGATAGACAAAGTACTGCGCTTAAGAAAAGCCCTATACGGACTACAACAATCACCACTATTATAGCAGAAGAATCTTACAAGCTCGTTAAACGAATTGGGTTTTAAAGAAGTACCTTAGAAGCCGTGCGTTATGCTAAAAGGTAGAATAGTCGTCTTCTTCTACATCAACAATATTGTCTTCTGCTACTAAAAGATAGATAAGAAAAAGGCTTAAGAAGCAATCAAGGAGCTAAGCAAGGAATACCAGATAAGTACCCTTAGCGAGCTAAAATGGTTCCTAGAAATCTATATGCTACGCAATTATAGCCAGAGGCTCCTATAGCTATCCTAGGAAGCCTATATTAAGAAGATAGCTAACTAGTATAAGATAGATCTTAAAGGGCGTCTTCTAGACACTTCTATAGCAGAATTAAAACTCCTCCCTACTAATTACTATACAATCCATCTAACGCGTCCGTCCCCTAATACAGACCTATTAGTCCGTCCTAGATCCCTACCAGCCTCTACAATGCTATATTAGAGAAAACTAGGTTCAGTACTCTATACAGCTACTACAACGCGTCTAGATATTGCTTTTGCAATATTAAGGCTAGCAAGGTTCAATTAGGACCTAAGCTAAGAGCATTATTAAGCGGTAGATAGAGTTATCTAGTACCTATATAGCACAAGAAGCAGAGCAATCTGCTATAGAGGAGATTAGGAAGGAACAAACGGTAGAGGGAAAGATAAAGGAATACGCAATAAAGGACAAGATAATGGTAAAGACGGTAGAAGCAAAGCGCAATCATTTATCTATACCAGCAACGCATTATTTACAAACAACTCTATTAATAGAAAAAGCTTGCAAGGATATATTATAAAGCTATTTAGGGGGCCAATTACCTAGAGAGCAAATAAGCAGGGTATAGTTATAACGTCAAGCACAGAAGCCAAGTTATTAGCCCTATTACAGACAGTAAAAAAAGCTATCTTTATTAGCAGGCTGTTTAAAGCAATAACATTATACCTAAATAAGCCCTTAATTATTAAATGTAATAATATGCAGATACTTTAACTAATTATAGAAGACACGGCAAAGCTAATTATGAAGCTCCAATATGTTAATATCTATTAACACTAGCTACATTAGGAATATGCAATAAGACAAGTACAATTTCAATAGACAGCAATAAAGGAGATAATTGTTAATAGACTTATAAAGGCCCTACCCAAGTAGAGGTTTTAAAGCTTTGTTAATATAATTGGGATAGTGGATATTAAGGAGTAGCTAGATAAGGAGAAGCAACTAGAGGACCTAAGGGACGGTATTAGAGCAAGACGGAAGGATTCAGATAAGATTATGGTTTAATTAACTCATTAACGGACACAAGAAGGTGGCTAGCTTTAACCTTAAAGAGCTCAAAGCTAAGGGGGTGTGTTAGATAATCTGTATTCTCTAAGGCGTGGGACATGTACACGAGTCACGTGCACGGGGCACGTGCATTGTAAATCTCTTCATAGAGCCCCAGGGGCCCTAGGTCAAACACAAGACATCAATCAACAATCAAGTCAAGATCATCAATCAATCAACCCATTTCATCAATGAACTACTCTACACGAACTTCGTGACATTACCAGGACCATAAGGACAGGATAGAACCCTAAGAACTAAAGGAATATAAATAGAACGCGAAACCTAAGAATAGGACACGCATGGACCAGAACCCCTAAAAAATAAATAAACACCGGAAATTACCTAATACCTCTACCACTATGCCAAGAAATATAGCAGCTAGTAAAGCTGCTATAGGACCTGTAAATACCTCGAATGGTGAAATAGTTGCTGTCTTAACCCCCTAGGAAGAGCTCACAGTAGCTAATGCCAAAATTAAACGGCTTTAAGAGCTGCTTAAAACTAGAGACACCCCTACACCTAGCAAGGAGTCATTAAACACCTAGAGACTTGCTATGGTCCTTAAGGCCCTAGCCTAACGTATAGTATTAGCATCATTATGGTCCGCAAAGGTCGCAGACCCCCTATTGCTTATAGACGGAACTAACCCTATATTTAATAATTAGAAGCTTTAACTGCAAGACAAGCTTAAAGTTAATATAGACCACTTCCCTACGACCCAAGCTAAAATGGCTTACGTCTTCGGCCGTACTAGTGGGGATATATAGACGCATCTACGTCCGCAATACGCCTAGGACTTGGCAGACCCCTTCCTTTCTAGAGAAGAGATAATTAACTACCTATCTTCTATTTATAAGGACCCCTTTAAGGTACAGAACGCCCGCCTTAATTATAAAGGCCTAAACATGAAAATAACGGAGACCTTTTTGGCCTTCTAGACCCGTTTTTTACACCTAGCTGGCCAGGCCTAAATCCCCTAGGAAGATCTGCTACTAAACCTATTTAATAAGCTTACCTTAGGCCTACAGCAAGCTATACTGCTAGTCTTTACTACTATATAGACGCTAAAGGAACTGACGGACTAGTGCTTGGCTATTAATTAAGGCCTCCGTTAAATTAAGATACGTACTAAGCGGTACAAAGCTAGGAACCCTCTAAGCCAGACTATAAGCAATACAAGAATAGCCAATAGTGCCCTAGTACGGGCCGTAACTCCCACGGCACCGACCGTTTAGCCCGCCGTTAATTTAGCAGCTAGTTACACAGCTAGTCCTACTATAGGCCCGGTATAGACTCGGCCTATATATAGCAACCCCCGCAAATAAGCCCTTAGTAATTAAGGAGCTTGCTTTTTATGTAGCTAAAAGGACCACTTTATAAAGGACCCCCTAATAGCGGTAAAGATAAATAAGGTCCTATTAATTTAGGAGGATAGTATAGAGCTGGAAAAAGAGGAACCCTAGAGGAAGACTCCTCTCTAGGGTTAAAAGGGATTAACATATCACATATTAATCTAGGTTAGCTAGTTAGTGGAAAAAGCTATACTATCCCTTATACTTTATTCTGTAATAGATATTAAGTTTTAACCTCTGCTTTAGCTAACTTAGGAGCAAATGCCTTTACCTTAATTAATATAAAGTGCGCTATAAAACTAGCTGACTTTTTAAATGCGCCTTTAAAAGAACTGCCTAAGCCAATTCCTATTTATGGGTATAACGGACGGGTAGGACCACCTATTATAACTATCTTATGGATCTATCTCTGTGTTAATAGACAAAGGTAGTATAATATCCCCTTCCTTATTATGGACCTTAAAAGCCATAATATAATCTTAAAAAGAAAATGGCTAGCCTATTTAGGCTTATAGCTCAATATACGGAACAGACAGCTTATTTAACCCAAAACTATACCCCTAATACCTTCCTTTATAAAGGAGATTAATATTATAATAGAGAACCTTATACAGCTATAGATAAACACCATTTACTAGGCTGATGCTATATATAGGGACTAGGCTTTTAAAAAGGATGTATAGCTTAACCCGCAACGGATCTATATACTACGCCGCCCCCAGACTACCTATATTATGCCACCTATACTAAAGATTAAAAAAGTTAGTAAAAAGCTAGCGGAGCTCCCTATAGGGAACTTAGGCCCTATATAGCCATAAAGAATAGCAAGGAGTATTAGACGCTATACTAAATATATAAACTAAAAGGACAACTTATAGAAAATAGAATATGAGCTAAGGAAGATTATAAACCCTATACCGCAAAATACGGCCTAATAAAAGTCCATAAAGAAACTTATGGACCTTCCCCCAGTTAATATCTACTATATTAGCGCCGTAGAATTCTACCAGAACTTAGTTTAACCTAATACTATTACCTTTACCACTAGCTTATATAAAATTAATTAAATAATTAAGGAAAAGGAAAGTAAGCTTAGTAGATAGGAAAGTAAGCTTATAGACAAGGAGCTAATAGAATAGAAACTACCCCATTAACACTGGAAATTTAAGGACGTATTCTCTAAGGCAGCATCTAATATACTTCCACCTTACTAACCATACAACCACAAGATTAAGATTAAGCTAGATAAGGAAAACATACTTAGCTATAGCCCCCTTCGTTAGCAGTCTACTGCCGAGTTATAGGCTATAAAGTAGTACCTTATTAATAACCTAAACAAGGGCTTTATTAAGCCTAGTTAAGCCCCTTTTAACTCGCCTATTTTCTTTACTAAAAAGCTAAATAGAAGACTTTATTTCTATATAGACTACTATAAACTTAATAATATAATCTATAAGGACCGCTACCCACTACCTTTACTTAATAAGACTTTAACCTAAATAAGTAGAGCTAAGATCTTTACTAAGCTTAATATCCGTCAGGCCTTTTACTGGATTAAAATAGACCCTAAATTGGAAGATCTTACTATATTTCGGACCTATTACAGAACATATAAATGCAAAGTACTTCCTTTTAGACTAACTAACGGACTGGCTATATACCAGCAATATATAAACAATATACTCTTTAACTACCTTAACAACTTCTATACAGCCTACCTAAATAATATTATAATCTACTCTAAGAATAAGTTAAAACATAAGGAGCACGTTTATAAAGTCCTATAACGGCTCTATAAGGCCAGCCTCCAGGCCGATATTAGGAAATTGGAATTTAGTATTAAGCGTATAAAGTACTTAGGGTTTATTATTAGTATGGACGGAATTAAGGCAGACCTAGAAAAGATAGCTATAATTAACGAATAGATACCCCCAAGGACTATAAAGGGGGTGCAGTTATTCTTAGGGTTCTATAACTTCTACTAACGCTTTATTAAGAACTATAGTAGGATTGCCTGGCCCTTAAGCCTACTTACCTATAAGGACCAGCCCTTTTACTTTAACACCGCATATAGGCAGGCCTTTGACGAGCTTAAAAAACAACTGGTCTCTACTCCCTTACTCGCCCACTTTAACCCAAAACGGCCCTTAATACTAAAGACTAATATCTTAGATAGTGTTATAGCTGGCGTTTACTCCTAAAAGTAGACGGACGGAGAATGGCACCCTATTGCTTACTATTTAAAGACTATAGTAGATGCTAAGCTAAACTACCACATCTATAATAAAGAAATGCTAGCTATTATCTCTAGCTTCTAGCACTAGCGTATATAGCTAGAAGGGACCCCCAAGCCTATCTAGGTAGTCTCTAATCATAAGGCCTTAGAATATTTTATGATAGTAAAGGCCCTTATGGCCTGGCAGGCACGCTAGGCGGACATCCTATCCTAGTTTAACTTCCTAATTATATACCAGCCAGGCGCTATAAATCGTACGGACGCCCTTATAAGGTGTGGATAGGACCTAGATAACCAAATAGCCGCAAAGATCTTATTACGGACCCAGATGTTACTACAACTAGAGCACCTTAACCTTAGAATATAGGCAGGACTAAATACGGACCCTATACAGGTTAAGATGTGCCCTATTAACACTACGGAATTTAACCTTATTAATAAGCTACTGTAAGTAAATTATACGGCCCCTTTATTATAGAAGTACCGTAAAAAGGCAAAGGGTATTACTAGCCTATGGTCCCTTAAAAACAGACTACTAAAGCATAAGGAATGGCTAGTAGTAGCTAAGGAACAGAACTTCTAGACTTGGCTTATTACTAAAGCGCATACTTAGATCTCTATGGCCTACCCTAGAAAAAATAAAACCCGTAAAATTATTGGCGACTATTACTACTGGCCTAGAATAGTTATAGATATTAATTGCTATATACAAAACTGTAACAACTGCTATAGGTCTACAATTCTACAAGATAAGACCCCAGGACTGTTAAAACCACTCCTAATACCAGAACGCCCCTAGCAGCATATCTTTGTGGATTTCTATAAGCTACCTATAGACCGTAACGGATATAATATAGCTATAGTTATAGTTAACCGCTTTAGTAAGCGCCCATTCTTAATCCCTTGTTATAAGAATATTAATATAAAAGAGGCGGCCTAACTATATATCCACTACGTCTACCAAATTTATAAACTACTAAATACTATCGTATCCAATTACAGGCCATAGTTTATATTAGCTTTCTGGAACAAGTTTACCCAGATTTTAGGCATTAAGCTAAAGCTTTCTACGGCATACTACCTCTAGATAGACGGCCAGACGGAGATTATAAACTAGTATTTAGACCAAAGACTCCAACCCTTTATTAACTACTTTTAGGATAATTAGGCCAAACTACTACCTCTAATAGACTACGCCCAGGCTACCCTACTCCATAACTCTATAGGATTTGCACCTATCCAGCTAGAAATAGGGTATTTACCCTATATAAGCTTTAACTAGGAAAGACTAAAAGGGCCACAGACTGTATATAAGAAACTATCTCATAAGGAAGCACGGCATTACGCTGAACGCTTAGAAGAAGCCTAGAAAGTAGCCTATACAAACCTAGAAAAGGCCCAGAAATTAATAGAATAGCAGGCAAATAAGCATAGGCATAAGCCCGACTTTACTATAGGTAATAAGGTCTAGGTTATAACAAAGAACTAGAAGATAGAACGGCCTAGCCGTAAGCTAGACTATTAGATAGTAGGACTGTATAAGGTTTTTAAGAAGAGAGGCAACTTATATAAAGTAAAGCTCCCAGATTTAATTAAGGTCTACCCTATTTTCTTACTAGATAAGCCATAGAGAGCTATAAATAACCTATTACCTAGACAAAAGAATAAACCGCCCCTGCCGATTTAAGTTAACAACAACAGTAAATAGGAAATTAAAGAAATACTAGCCTATAAACTCGTAAGGGGAACACTAAAGTACCGTATAAGTTGGAAAGGATATAATCTGGACCCTACCTAGTACCCCGCATGGAATTTTATAGGTAGTCCCCATAAGTTATAAAAGTTCTATAGCTATTACCCTAATAAACCTAGACCGCTAAAGTACTTAAATAAGTGGATGGAATGCTGGCATAGTAAGGATAATAAGTTGCCTATAGAGCATAAGGATAAGAACGCCCTAAAGGTATAATACGGACATATAAAGCCTAAGGGCAGGCTTTTTTAGAGGGGGGGGTAATGTTATAGTACTAGCACATTACCGTCAGATTGCCGCAGATTGCCGTTACGTGACCAGAGAATTGTATATAACTTCAAGCAGTGCTTCCGTTCTTCCCCTTCCCTTTCTCTAGCTTTGGATCCTCGTTTATAGACAATCCAATCGTACAGGCTTGCGCGATCCTCTTGCCGTGCTCGTGCCTCGATTGACTGAGTCGCTAACAGGGGTAGAAAACTAGAAAACGTGTTATTTAGTAAATTTCCTAAGTCAGGTTTCTTACCGCGTAGAGTTTACCACCTTACCTAATCACGATGCGACTGATAGAGGCGTTAAAAAGCTTTAGATTAACTATTAGATGAGGTTATTTAGCAGTCTCTTTCTAATATTTAGCTGCTAAGCCGGATAGACTAAATTTATATTAGTTAGTGGCTTAATTAAAAGCGCTAATAACCGGAATTGATAAGAGGGTATATAAGGGGATACTATATACAGGTTAAACGCCCCCCCTATTAGTATTGGTGCGCAATAGGGAGTATCTATGATTAAAAATTCTCTTACACCCTATAAAAGAAATTTCTACCTTATTTATATATAAAACTCTTTATCTTATCCTTATATACTTATTCTAAGCATAATACCTACTCTTATTTACGCTAACTATAGCCACTACCCTCTATAATATTAAAATGTTAACCTAAATTAAATACTAAATATATATCTTACCTACTATAAACGCTACTATATCTCTTCTTTATATTACTTTAGATTTTAAAACTATACTTAAATTACTTCCTTTTTATAACTTCTATATATAACTATTTACTCTACTATTATATTATATAGTAAGACTCCTTAAAAGCCTATAGGTAGACCTTATATACTTAATACTCCTATTTAAAAATGTTTAATTGCATAAGCTATAATTAATATATACTACCATTATATACTATTAAAAGAGGTTGCTAAATCAAAGGGAGTATAAGCTTATAAATATATACTTATTACTATATTTAAAAAGGAGTAATATTACCATTATATTATAATAGAGAAGCTACTTCTTATAAAGGTATATAAGCAGGATTATCTTATATAGGCCTTAATATACTATAACTGGCCTGACTAGACACAGGTATAGATTTTATAGGTAAATAAAGCCTCCTTTATAATAGGTAGCTTTAGTAAGGTATATATAACTTAATAGCTAAAAAGAAGTATTTAAGTAGCTATTACTTTCTTAAGTTCTATAGCTATAGTGCTTAAATAATATATAGAATAATCTCTCTTTATAAAAAGGGTAAATTAGTAATATTTAAAAAGGAATAAGATAAGATCTTAGAAGATATATATAAAGAGTATATAGTTTTTATAATCTATATATATAAAAGAGAGGTAGAGTAATATATAGGTAAGAGAAATACAATCTTAATAGAGGATAGAGTACCTTTTTATACAGCTAATGCTATAAAGGCTTTATATAAGTATAATAATATATAGATGTCGGTATACTCGCTTTATCAACATATATAAATATCACTGTATTGCGATACGTATGCGGTGTTGAAGTTGGTAGTTATTAATTGTCTAGAAGTAAGGGGTTGCTCCAAGGTTAAGTTAGCTAGTCTCGCTTTATAGTCTTGTAACCACGTTATATAACTAACATTCCGACACTGGAGCAACTCTAAAAAGAAGGTTAATTTACACCCTAAAGTTAAGTCTACTTCTAGACTATTTATAGTGTATACGCAATAGCTAGAGATCTAATTAATACGCAATAAGAAGAAGAAGAAGAATCGTTAGGGGTAGTAGGTTGATATGTTGTAAGGGCCGCTAAGGCGCTAGTGGTAAGCAAGCCAATAGCAATTTTCTATCCTGGGGATGGAAAATCCTAATTAGCTGGTTAAATTTAGGGTCCGCACCGTCACAATTAGTTATATAACGCTAAGCTAAATCTAAGTTCGTTTATTTAACCCATCCTATAACTTATAGGTTAATTTAGTTTATATTAATAAGCCATTAAAGAGCTATATAGGGTTTTCCCTTCATTATAGCGTTAGCAGGGTTGGCCTCTCCATTAATCTATTTTACCTTTATAATCTGTTTCCGTTTATAGGCTTACCGGAGGCACATTACGTTAATTATTAGGCGTTTTTCTTAGGTGGTTTTAAGTCGTATTAGACAGTTATATAAGGACTTAGAGTCAGTGCAAAGCACAAATAGGAGGTTAATTTATAGGATCTTGTCTACTATAGACTTGATTGCAACGCTAATGTTAAAGCCATAGGCCGTACCGTAGAGTTTAGAAGCTAGTACGCTCTAAGTAACTCTTTTATACTTAACTGAGCTCCAATAAATAATATTGGCCTTCTTTGTAGCATTAGTTAGTATAATAACGTAGCTGATCTGCGAAGAGAGGTCCTTGTTATTAGTAAATAACGCGTCTGTAAATACCAGTAGCTGTAGGGTTTTAATATCTAACTTAATGAACTTAAGGCCTCTATTGGCGTTCTTAATTTGCTAGTTTAGGCGCTTGTTTAACTGTTTTGTATCTTCCTTATTAGGGTTAATTACCTAGGCGGCAAAGGATAAATTAAATAAGGCTTTTAGCTAGCAAACTGAAGCGACGTATATACCTCTAGCATGTTAAGTAATGTACTGGTCCTTTAGGGTTAAGGTTCTTATAGCTCCTCTTAATCCCGTACTTATGGTAAGTTTAGTGCTAATTATACTAAGGTTTATGCATTGTCGTTCCTAAGTAAGTGTAATACTCCCGTTAGTTAGTAGCTAAATAACTCCACTGTTAAACTTAATAGGCGTATTAACAGTAAGTTGTTCCCATTCCTTAGCTATAAACTTGGCCTTATACAGCTTGTTTTGCTCTGCGTTTATAAAGGTCTTATCTACTAGGAATAGAGTATTATTAGTTTATAGGCCTATAATGCCAAAGGGTTTATTACTTTATAGGAGATAGGGGTTGTACGTAGACTGGTCTATATACAGCTATTAAATATAATGCGAGTAATATGTCTTAAACTAGTAGTTACCAGCTTCCAGTACTCTATAAAGTGGTTTTATAACCTTTAAAACGGAGGCCTTATTAATCCTAAGTTGCTTAATTAGCTTATACGGAGTTTGTACGTAGAATTCTTAATTTAATATAGTGGTTAATTATATATAGGCCTATAAAATGTCTTGGAGGTAAAGTCGTGCCTATAGAAGCTTTATGGCGGCGATATAGAGAATTAGTTATTGGCTAACTTATTAAATGGTTAGTAATTAGGTAAGAACTAGTTCCTTTTCTAAGTTATTATAAGCTTATATAACTAGTTAGGATTTCTTAAAGGCTTTATTAGTTCCCTTATTCTTAATCTCGTCAACAAATTGCAAATTAAAGAGTTATACGCCTTATGGTGTATCCATAAGTCTTACAATCTTAAAAACTCCCTTCTTAAGTAGACTAGTAAGCTCCCTCTATTAAAAGGCACTAAATTAAGTACTGAATTGACTGTTATCCTGTAGGTAGATGGTAATGTCTATTATAGCCGTAAGTAGAGGGTATTTGTGGGGGCGTCCTTTGCCTCATTTTAGGGGTTGTTGCTAAGCTTTAGTAGGTCTCTCTAAGACAGTTTTAGAAAGGACTGACCCAAATAGAGGTTTAGGTGGTAATTCTGGTCCAACAATTTACTCCTGTGATTTAGTTGCTTAAAGGTAGGGTTTTATAACTGTGGATTAAAAGGCTGTAGGTCCGCTAGACAGCTTAATGGTTTATATTTTACCCTTAATAGTAAGTAAGGTAAATGGCCCGTCCTAATAGCCGCTTTGGCTAGTGTTTCCTTCTCTCTAAACCAAAATAGGTGAATTTAGTAGGAGATCATAAATCGCATCAGCATTGGGTCTATTTTGCATATTTAGCGCGTTAACAATCTGTCGTTCAGCTTATAGCTTCTGTATCTCTACTATAGCCTTTTTAATTGCGGCAGCGCGTTATATAACCATAGGGGATGGTGCATTAGATTTAACCATTTGGGGGTAGGCTTTAAAGACTAGAAGTATAGGAACTAGTCCTTTAGGGCCAGCTAAATTGTTAATTGCTTTAAACGCCATTTAGAGTCCCATCTCCTTATCAATTTTAGGGATTTTAGTTATAATAATCTAGTAGGCTCGCTGTAATGGACTATGGTAGCGCTCTACCATTCTAATAGAGTTATATGCTTTGACCAGTACTCCCTTTATACTAATTCCTATAATAGTGGCATATTACTTAAATTCCTTGCTAACAAAGTTCTTTTTAGTGTTGTGGGTAATTAGGTCTAGTAGCCCTAGGTAGGTATTAATCTAGCATATCCGTAGAATGTCCTATATATATTTAGCGCTAATATTTTATAGCCATCTACCGGCTTAGAATTGTGTTCCTTTATTAATAACATATAGGAGGGATAATCCGCTGATATACATAATGTTAACAATGATATTATAGTTAAAATTAATGTTATCTTATAGGGTAAGGCGGAATCTGCCTGGTAATTTACTAAACTTCTAACAGTAGTAGTAGAACTTGGTTAGTTGCTTAATAGCCATTCTGTTAGTTTTATGGCTAGCATAATAGAGTAGCTTTTACAATTTCTTAACTAAGGGATGTCTAAATTAGTGATGTAGGCGCCGTAGCTCTACATCTATTAAGTAGCAGGGGTTCGTGTTAAAGGATTTAGATAAATATAACTATAGTGATAAGCTCTATAGGAGAAATAGGTAGCCAAACCGTCACACTACTGGCACTTTTTTAGTGTAAGTGATAATAACGTTTCTAAGGTTATTATAGTAGATTTGGAGTCTGTCTATATCCGCTAAATAGAGCAAGAAGGGGGTATCCATATAGATAATATAAAACTGTATCTTGCCTATAGGGGTAACAATATCTATAGTTTTAATAGAGGTAGCAATTCCAATGCCAAACTACACGTTAACTTGTCCTTTAGTTAAGATATTAAGTCTTATAAATTAGTCTACGTTCTATAGTGCCTAGAATTGTCCATAACCGGCCGTAGACTTCTTTAACGCACTGGTATTAATTATAATTTCTATAAATACTATAGAAGTATAGCGTAAAGCGGCGGTTATTATATTGTAGTTAAACAGGTCAGTTTCCATAGTAGGTTCCATGGAGGTTATAGTAAGTAAGCGTAAGCCTTGTTAGCTAGTTCTACGCTTATAGAGGTTACTTTATCTATAGTAAGAGTCCCAAATAATATAAGGTAGCAGCCGTTAGGGTCTTCTAATTCTTCCTCGCTGTTGTTATTATTAGTATTTTTATTAGCGTCTGTGTCTAGCATAAGAGCTTTAAAAGTCTTGTTATACTTATTATTATTATCTCCTTTACAGTAGATAGTGTATTGTCTAAAGCGTTCTTTAAAGTTACTGTTGCGGCCCTTATTATTGTTAAAACGTCTTTTATACTTATCTCTAGAACAGTTCCGCTTCTTCTCTGTGTGTTTCTATAAGCAGCAGGTCTCCTTTTAGCAAACGTAGCACTTGGCCTTTATGGATCTGACGGTATTTTATCTATAGGAGTGGGTTCAGTCACAGTTGTTACGGATGTTATAGTAGTATATGCGATCCGTAAAGTAGGCTCCTTAGGACGGTCTTATTAAGGCCTGGGAAGGGTGTTCCTTCTCCTATATAACTATAGAAGATTGCAACTTACTAATTAACTGGGAGAGGTCTTTAGAAGGGTTGGAAATGGTGATACAGCATGCTAGTACTCCTTGGCAAGTAGTGACTAGCTTATTTATAAGGAAGAGGTCTATATAAAACTCTAGGTGTAATTTGTGGTGATGTTTTAGGAGCTTATTAAGGAGTAGTTAGAAACTCTAATAGATTTGCTTATTAGGGTTCTCATTAATAATTCCTTAGAAGTCAGTAGCGTTCCATTTAGTAAGATTTCTCTAATAGTACTCTGGTCCTTTAAAGAAGTAACATATATAGTTACATGCCTCAGTAAATAATCTAGTTAAAAGGCTGCTATTATAGTAGTAATCCTAAGCAAGTCCCTTTAGTATGGTTGGGAATGTAGTTATATAGCCTTTAGGAGGTAGACCAGCTCTCCTGCAGATATTATAGAAGATAGTTAACTTAAAGTTAAAGCTATTACTTACTCCATTGTACTTCTGGTTATCTATATAGATCTTAGCAATAGTAGCTGCCTCTTTACTGTATATAGGCAGGTACATAGCAGGGTTAGTATTGGCAGTACTAGGGTAAAGATACTGGGCAGGAGGAGCACTAGGTGGGGTAGAAGTGGTTGCTAAAGGGAGGGTAGAGGTAGTTGCCGTAGGCAATAATTGCTGATTCCGCGTCTATAGGAGTTAAGTAAGGAGGGTAAGTAGTTAATCCTAGGTAGAGGTAGGTACAGCTTGCTATTAGGTGGCAGTTGGTGCAGTTTACTAGGGTATAGATGTAACAGCTAGTTAAGATGTCATAGGGGTAGGTATTTGCGTTCTAGGTATTATAGCTGTAGCTATAGGCTGAATCACAGGCGTTGGAGGTAGTGGAGGTAGTTAATAGGTTATAGGCGTCGGTACTATATGGGAAGGTAGTAGGCTACGGGGGGGGGTTATAGGAACTAAAGAGGTTATAACTAATAGGGTTATAGCTTAATTTAATATTAGAGCTATTTATGTTAAGTTAAGTTGTTCTTATAGTGCCACTATAATCATAGGGCTAACTTCCTTAAGAGCTCCTGTGATTTCCTTATCTATCTATTTATAAGGTTCCTCTTCTATAAGGACATTATATAGAACCTTATAAAGTAGGTATCTGTTGCTATATATGGCGACATATACTCCTCTTTAGAGTAGGTAAGTACGGAGTTTTGCTCTAGTAACAGAGCGTATCTTTCTAAAGTCCTTAATGGTAAAGCCTTTAAATTCTTCTTAGAATAGTAACCATAGTGTATAATCCGTAAAGTTCTTATATATATACTCATAGATTTTCGTTTCCATATATTCTTCTAGGTCTTCCTCCAAGGCAGTTGCTACATTAATCCTATAACTATGTCTGGCAATTCTCTCCTTCTATTTAGGATCTATCTTGTTATGCAAAGCAGTGTACTGGTCCTTATATATGTTGTAGTTTAAGGTTAAGGTTAAGGTCAAGGTTGAGGTCGTTAAGGTAAGGGTGTCGAGGTAAGGGTGTCGAGGTAAGGGTGTTTGGGTGTGTATGTCCTTTACAGCCATTAGGCCTATAAAGTATTCTTAGCAAGACTACAATTCTTTTAGCGATCTGTTGTATTGGCTGTAAGGCTAGTACAAATTCTCTCAAGCTTAAGGGAGGTTGTAATCTTCTCTAAGTAAAAATATAATTCTCTAGGCGATTTAACGCGTTAGCAGTTAAGCTAATACGTGGTTTTAAGCTTTAAGGGTGATGTAGCTTTCTCCTTTAACTAAAATAGACAAGGCCAGGCGATCCGTGTACTGTTTCCAGTACGGTTTTTAAGCTCTAGCTTATTGCGTATTTCCTAATCTATACGTCTACTAATCAGTGTCGGTATACTCACTTTATTAACGTGCACGAATATCACTGTATTACGATACGTATGCGGTATTAAAGTTGGTAGTTATTGATTGTCTAGAAGTAAGGGGTTGCTCTAAGGTTAGGTTAGCTAGTCTCGCTTCGTGGTCTCGTAACCACGTTATATAACTAACATTCCGACAATAGAGGATAAGGTGGCTTATTAATTTACCTAATTTAAATTTAATTAAAAATGTTTGGTAATTACTAAAGTATTAAGTAGGTAAATAATTTCCTAAAATAGAGGTAAAAGTGTAATAATATATTAAGAAGGAATAACGTATTTCATTACCAAGCGTCTGATATCACCAAGTGTCCGACGTCAAAACGCACCAAAATTTAGAAAATTTATACTTTAATATCTTAACAACCACTTAATAATAAATTCTAATAATTTAGATTTAGACTTTTATGTACACTTTGCAGCTTTTGTTAAAATTGCATAGTAATTAGTTTAGTGGTTGTTAAGATATAAAATTTTGGCTTTATTTTGGCCCCCAAATTTAATATCTTAAAAACTACTTAACTAACTACTATATAACTTTAATAGAAGCTATAAAGTGTATATAAAAGTCCAAATATAAATTATTGGAATTTATTATTAAGTGGTTGTTAAGATATTAAGGTATAAATTTCCTAAATTTTGGTGCATTTTGACGTCGGACACTTGGTAATGTTAGACACTCGGTAATGAAATACATTAGGAGAAATTAGAGTTAAACGACTTTAAAAAGTATATAGATTAGATGCGCGATTGCTATAAGGCTGTAATTACTGCAAATAGAGGCCATACTAAGTGGTGATTTTGGTAAGAAATTGTATAGTTGGATTAGGTGTAGATACTCTCTATTGCGCATGGTTTTTAATAGGGGGGACGTTCGACCCGTACATGGTACCCCCTTATAGGTCCACCACACAGGGGACGGATTGACTCTTAAAAGAGGAGGATATTTATCTTGGATATTCTTTTAATTAAATCCTGGTCTTTTATTTAGCTAGTTCCCGCTGTAAAGTAGCCCCTATGGCCTACTGAACGAAGCCCCAGAGCCTTAATGGCTACTTTAACCCCTAAATGTGTATTAGCAACACTACCTCCGGACCTGCCAGCAGCTCCACTAAGACGTATAAGGAAACTGAGCGCGAAGGTGCAAGAGGCCTAGTAGTTACTAAGGACATAAACCGCTTAAAGATTAGCATAGTTTAAACAGTAGACCGTACCATAAACCGGAATATAAGCTACGCAGCATATACTGCCTCTATTCCCTATAGCAAGAGTTTCCACCTTACTAGAATGTAAAGGAGAAGGTATTAATTATAATAAATTCTATTAACTTATTAAAAGCCTTAAAGAAACTATAGTATAGTAGAGTAATATTATCACAAGCCAGAATACTATTATTAAGAGTATTAGAAATAAATTAGTAGACATTAAATTGGAATAGCGAAGCCTTAAAAAGTAAAATACTGAACTTTAGAAAGCTATCTAGTCCTTATAAGCGTAACTAAACACTCCTTTAGCTTTAATACAATTATGGGTATTGGCAGCAGCTAGTGGAAGCATGGCAGGGCTAGGGATAACCTTACTATAAATAATAAGTGCTAGGAACTCTAAGGAACCCAACTGGCAGCTAGTGATAGATATTAGCTAAGCGGGTTTAGAGGCAATAGAGAAGGTAGCTACTACTAAAGTAGTAAAGTAAAGCATTATATAAGGTATAAAGGATGTTAATAGGCTTATGGGAGCTATACTTAAGAACTTCCACATATAGCGAACAAGCGACAGCGTGAGCATTATTAGATTCTTAGTGGAAAAAGATAAAGAAGCTATATTTAGGCAGATAACTACTTAATAGCTTAAACTGTATATCCCTAGGGCGAGGCTTATTAGACCTAAGTGGTATATGGTTAAGGCGGACTGGGTTAAAGTACCTCTAGTAATAGATATGGATAGTGGAAAAGTAAGTAAGTTAGCTACAAAGTGCTTTAGGATAGAGAATGGTATAGAGGTATGTATAATAAGATAGCTTAGACAACCAAGGCTGCGCGGCTAGTATATGTTAGTAATTATTAAAGTGGCAATAAAGGAGGATGTAGAGAAGCTGCTTATATTAGACAACGTGTTATTTAAGGGAGGTGCAATTATTATATTGCCATTTAAGGAGTGACGTACCTTTATAGCATGCTATAAATATAAAAGGTTTAGATATAGGGCTAGAGATTGTACGTAACCTAATATATGTAAAATGTATGGGTAAGAAGGCTATCTTTAGTGTAAGACGGTTAATCTATACTATGTGAACTGTTAGGGTCCTTATTAAGCCTTATACTATAAATACCCAGTATATAGGAAAGAGATAGATAGGATTTTTATATAACAGCGCTATATATAGAGAACTCTGAATTATCTAGGCAAATATAAGGAAGTATAGGGAAGTGTAGTATGCGCTATATAACAACAAGGCGCTAGTGGACTTTCACTTTATTCTAGGCCAGGAACTATACTGCTTTCTCTTAGATGGGGAAGTAGTGTTAGCTGGCTTAAACCCCTAGTAGACAAGGTTTGTTCTAATAGGTAGGAAGTAGCAGTACCTCTTAGTTAGGTTATATATTTAGGCATCTAAAGAGCTGGCAGCTACACAGCTATAGGTAGATTTAGCAGACATTATGGCAGTAGTGGCGCACGTTGGCCAAATAAGACTTATAATTGTGTTGGTATATATCCCAGACAGATACTTAAGGAAAACTAAAGAAGAGAACCTAGAGGAGCTCTCTAGTAGGCTAGAGATAATTAATGGTTTAATCTAGGGTGAACTATTACGCGACCTATATACTGAGGTGGTAATTATAGGTGACTTTAATTGGCACAATCCGCTATAGGGAGGAAGTTATGTTAGTACTATATTAACGCAGGAAGAAAGCGCGCTAATTATTAACTTTATGGCGGACTAGTTACTTTAGAGCCTGCTTCTAGTAGGAGTACCTATATTTAAAAGCAATGTAGGGCGAACATTAATAATTAACCTTATGCTTGTAACCCTAGGCCTAGTAAGTAAACTAGCAAAATGCGCCATTTAGGGGTATAAGTACGGATTAGACTATAGAGCTATCTAAACTAGCTTCTAGGTTAATATAGACATGTAGGAGAGCTAGGAGAGGCTGCTTATTAAGAATACAAACTAGGATAAGATTTAAGAAGACGTGGAGTAATAGAAAGAGATAGGATTCCCTATAGAAGATATAGATAAAATAGTTAACTGCCTTAATAGATGGGTTAATAAAGCCCTTAAAGTATACTGCTAGTAGGCTAAGCCATTACTATATATAAAAAGATGGTAGAATGAAGATCTTATAATGTTGAGGAAGTTATATATATACTAGAGGAATAGGAATAGTGCAATACGGAGGCAAAAAAGGGATAACCCTAAGCTATGTAATGTTGTAGTAAGAGTAAAGAAGCTCTTCTATAGGACTATTTAGCGATATAGGAAGCTCTATTAGGATGAATTCCTTGGTAATAGTAACAATATATAGAAAGCGTTGAAATACCTTAATCCGTAGGCTATATCCATGTTTACTAGAATACCGCTAATTAAGAAGGCTAAAGGATAGGGAGAGGTTATTATAGAGAACCATAATATTGCAAGAGAACTACTCTAGGCATTCTTTCTGGTCTTACTACTGTGCAAATAAGAGGAGGACGCTATGGCTAGCTATAACTAATTGCTATAGGAGCCTATCGCCAAATATAAGGTTAAGGTAGCTGTATTTAGGGCTAGCCTAGACAAGGCTCTAGGAAGGGACAGCCTACTAGCTAGGGTATAGTAAGAGCTGTGGCCTATACTAAGTAAAGAGATTACTACTCTCTTTACCAAATCACTTAAAATAGGAAAAGTACTATAGAAATAGAAGGTAGTAAAGATTATACTGCTATAGAAGCTAAAGTAGGGGGACTATATAGTAGTAAATAACTATAGGCTAATCTCCCTCCTTCTAATGCTAGGAAAAGCACTTAAATTACTAATGGTGGAGAGGATAGTATACCTAGTAGAGGAACACAGCCTATTACCTAAGACATACTTTAAAGCTAGAAAGCAAAGGTTAATAATACATATACTATTATATCTCTATAAGGATATATTTAAAGTATAAAGAGGAAAGAAGATACTGTCTCTAGTATTATTTAATATTAAGGGTGCGTATAATAATATAGCCATATAGCCAGAAATTAGGAGATTATGGTAGTAATAGATACCTTAGACGATTATATAATGGGTATAGGACTTCTATATAAACTGTTAAGCCTATATCTTAGTTAATGGATATATATTAGAGGTATAGGCGCTCCTATAGGCGGGTCTTCTATAGGGATTAGTACTAGCCCTAATACTCTTTCTATTCTTTAATGCGAATCTTATATAAAGTGCACCCAGAAATAGCAGCTCTATGGCCTTTATTAATAACTACTTGGTATAGGTTATAGGCCCTATAGTGGAGGAAAACATACAGATTATCTAGGGTAAGATTATACTAATACTTAAGAAATAGGAGAGGACTAATGGAGCTTAATTTAAAGCAAAGAAAATGTTATTTATCTACCTTACTAGATATAAAGAAGTGGGTAGGGATACTACTACACCGCTCTAATTTAAAGGAAAAGGAATCCCCCTAATATAGGATATTAAAATCTTTAGGGTAATTCTTAACAAGGAGCTTAGGTTTAAGGCATACCTAGTAAATAAGGTAGGTAAAGCTATTAAGGTAGCGCTAGTGTTACGCAGATTAAAGGGACTACAGCCTAAGAGCATTAAGTAGCTAGCTAAGAGCTTAGTCCTACTAGTAGTAAACTACGCGTTACTAATATGGTACCTGCTTATAATATAAGAGCTAATACAGCTCCTTTAGTAGGCGTAGAGGATTATAGCATAAGCTATTATTAGGGGGTTCTATACTATTACTTTGCTAATAGCAGAGGTAAAAGCTGGCTTACTCCCTCTTAAGTAAAGACTGCGTAACTAGGCCATTTTATTCTAGGTGTTAATCCATAAACTAGGTAAATTATATCCTTATTAGATAATTTAAAGACAGAGGCTCTATAGGTGGCACCAATTGCCGCTTTAAAGGATAGTAGAGATATAAAAGAATATCTAGGTAAATGGGGTGCTAGAGGTTAAACTATATATATACCTACTGTAGGTAGCTAAGCCTAATATAGTAATATATAAGGATAAAGAATATACTTAAGCTATTATTAAAGACTATAAGCTAGGGTAGGTTAACATATATATTAATACATTGGTTTATAATAGCAGGGCAGGAGTTGGTATATATACTATGCCATCTAAAGTAACGCTTTTAAAAACAGTAGTAAGCTCTAATTAGGCTAACGCCCACCTTATAGAGCTTCTAGTAATTAGTAAGGTAGCTAACTAGCTATAGAACCCTATATACATGGCTGTTAACTAAGTAAGTTTTCCAATACCTGCCTCTAGTATAAGAATATTCTTTAACTTGTAATTAGTATTGCTATTAGTATAAAGCTAGAGGGCTAAAGTATGCTAGGAAGTAGTTATAGAGATCTTAAAAAAGCTTTAGCTAAATAATGTTATACTATACTAGATTCTAGGCCACTTAAGATTTATAGGAAATAAGAAGGCTAATAAGCTTACTAAAGTAGTAATAAGACTAAAGAGCGAGGAACTACTATAAAGAGATGGCCTCCTATAGTACCTAGTAACACAAGCCTTAAAAAAAGCTAAGATAATAATAAAACCGCTTTTAGTAGGAAGATCTAATATAGGTAAGTTTATAAGGAAGATTAACGCAGTACTCTACCTTAAAAAGGCTATAGGATTATACTAGTAGCTAATTAGCTTTAAAGCTACTATCCTTGCACAGCTATAGACCAGCAAGTTATTTCTAAAGGAATATCTCTATAAAATTAATGCATTAGAGACGGTGTTATATAACTATAGGCTTATAGAATTAATATAGCACTTCCTCTTCTCTTATAGGAGGTGGGTATAGTAGAGGATTAAACTAAGAGAGCAGTATAGAGATTAATTTGGGGATCTATTATATATATTAGGAGGCTACTTAAGCAGATAAGAAGAAGGCAGGAATATTAACAGCCTAATTAAGCGCTAGAAGCTAGACATTAGCGTAATTAGAGCTATAATTAAATTTGTAAAGGAGACCGGATGTTTATATCTAAGTATATAAGATATAGAAAGCATAGAAGCTAACGTTAATAAGTAAAAACTCTTAAGAATTCCTCCCCTAATTATCTAACTAAATATACCACAAGCCTCCTCTATATATGCCTCTACTAGTGCGTCGCTAATTAAGAAGCGCACAACGCTGGAATAGCCCTGCGGACATAAAGCATTAAAAACTACTTACTTAGGCTCGCCTCTAAACTCTGACTTTCTTTTAATAGTAATATATTACTTTCCTTTATTTCCTTGGTTGAGTATGGTGTTAGGTAATGGATATATAGTTCTTATAGTTGGCTTCTAAACTGGAGCAAGCATGTTAATGGCAGGAAGTATTTAGTTAGCGCTCTGTAACGGCCCATACCCTAGAGGGTGCATGGCCATAATAGAATATACATACATACATACATACGTAGGTCCACCGCCAATGCAATCCAGATCCAGCCACGCCACGCTAAATTGCCGCCAATCCAAGAAGATCACTGCGCCTGTCCCACATAAGCAAGGCTGAGAAAGTCACTACCGTGGGGGCCACTTCAGCCTGATTAAACACGAAGACGTCAACATCAATCCATCCAAAGGAGGAATAAGAGTTTCTTATCCGCATGGCAAACGAGACACGAACTGATGTTCGCGAAGTGGAGGAGGAAGTTGGGAAAATGATTGTTCGAAGGTTCACTGACCAACTGAATGGCGATCCTGAGCTTGAAAGGGCTACCAAGGCAGCTCAAGAACAGCGCGACGAAGCGGAGGAGGCCGCATATGAGATGAAGTTACGAAGTTACTATGACGATACCTCTGAGGATTCATCGTAAGCCCCGTTATCGCGTAGCTGTATTGCAAAATCTAATCAGGATCCTTGCAGAGCTCTCGACTTTAGTGCTGCGCAAATAGCACGTAAAGCCTTAGATGCAACATGTAAAGCAATGGCTAAAGAAATAAAGTCGTCGAGACTCGAACGCATTGGAAATCACTTTGGGAGACAGCGCAAATCTGCAAAGGCACAAGCGAATGAAATCATTCAAAACTCTCTGCCCCATGATTTCAGTGAGCTTAAACTCTTAGTTGAAAATCAAGAGACCCAGTGGAAGTCAACCCATGGAATAGTCAGTTAGCTCTGCTCAACCTAACATTCTGGTTTAACCGTCCATCAAGGTATACCAAAATTTTCAGAGACTTTGCCGTAATCTCGATGCTCATAGAAAGGTCTTTGAAATATTTCCGCATCAAAACATGTACGCTGCAGTGTTTTGCGGCAGCATTTCCTTGATCGTACAGGTAAGTGATATGTGTTACAAAATGTAAGGAATTTGGAATACTGACACAAAGTAGGTTGCTGTGAACCACGATGACATCGCCGAAACTTTGTCTAACGCAGTCTCCGATATTTCGATAGATGCTAGTTTGTGTGTCCAGCTTGTCGATGTTATTTGCACACAACCCATGCGTGAACATCTCTCCAAAGTATATGCTCAAGTATTCCGATTCTACCGAGACGCGATAGAATGGTATGTCAGCTCAAAGACTTCGAAGTTCTTCGGTTCGTTCAACGAAAGAATCAAAGGAAGATTTGAAGAAGCACAGAAGGGGATTAATAAGACCATAAAACGGATGTTTTACGGATGTACCCTAGGCACAGCAGCGATGATGAAGGTCGTACACCGGGACACTGCTATTAGTAAAGCGGAAATATTCCGTCAACGACAGAATCATACAGCTACGAATACAGATCCAGGGGAGTTCATGCAAGAGTTTCTCAAAGCAATGTACCGATTCCAGGCAATTGAGAACGCCAATTCTAAAAGTCTACCAACAAACTTTGATGAGAGACCAATGATCGAGGATGTTACGTCTCATGGCGGTGTAATAGGACGATCGGAAGCACGCGCATCTGCCAAACGTCTGGAGGAATTCATCGTTGGTGATGAAGGTCATTCGCTCTTCGGAACTGGACAACTATGGATACCAGACAGCGAGGTCTCCCCAAGGCTTCAAGGCTGGATGGCAAAAGACGGGACCTCCCACACTCTTTGGATATCCAGTCCTACCACCTCGAATGTTGTGACTAGCGCTCGAGCCGCGGCTATGAACGCTGTGCTTGCTGCTTGGCAAGTGAAAGCTCCAGTTGTCTCCCACTTCTGCGAAAGGCCTCGATGGAGTAAAGAGGACCAGACGAATGAGGAATCTGGCATGATCGGACTAGTTTATTGCCTGATCATTCAGTTCCTCCAGTTCAATGTCGAGGGCGATAGATTTGATGTAAGTCAGGATGATTTCGATCGGCTAGATGGTACTAAACAGTCATTCGCGAAAAGCTTGGGGATCTTATACCGATTACTCATTTGCACGCCACACGTCAGTTTTTGCGTTATACATGATCTTAACACACTCGAGTGGGGAGGTGGAGTGGAATGGTGCCATGATTTCCTCGACGTCCTTTTTCAGCACCAGAGAGATGTTAGAGGGCCCTTCAACATCTTGTTGACTACCTCGGGGCAGTCAAGAGTTCTTGCAGAGCGTGTTGATGCCGAGGACCATTGCTTTACGGGAAAGATTGCTCGACGAGTACCGCTAATAGGAAGAGAGGAGGATGAGGCCTAGGGCGCGCGTAGAAGGCGGAAAGCTGGCCGATGTATGATTATGATGTTCCTAGATACCAATACTCGCTTTTAATATCAACTGAAACTCCCATCGAAGAGTTATGGTGAATGTAAACGGCGTTCGTTAGTCACGTAGACCAGAAATGGCTCCACTACACCCTCCTGTCAATTCCGGTTGTTAGCGCAGCCACATCTGCACGGCCTTACTTTCCCTTAAATAGCAAAAATAGCAAAACTTCCCCTACAAAAAGGCCATGCAGACGTGGCTGCGCTAACAACCGGAATTAACAGGAGGGTGTATATAACTTACCTCTCAGCTCTAAAACAGAACCAACTATTATAGGTAACTTAACGTGTTCCCACTCAACCGCCCACCCCACACAACCGCCCAACCTATTCCCTACCAAAAATCATAAAAACCATAGTATAATATCTCAACAACTAGTTAATAATAACCTCTAAATTTTTATATTTAGGCTTATATATATGCTCTACCTTATTTTTATTTTTAAAGTAATTTGCTTAGTAATTATAGATATATAAAGGTTAGAGTAGAATTTACGATCTATAACTATATATCTCTATAACTACTTAATAGATTTATCTAAAATTAATAAAATCGAGGTAGAGTATATATACAGTCAAAATTCTTTAGTACAATATTTGATTATAACAATATACTCTATATTACGATCTACACCCCTTAATTAAAGTTTTTTTTTGTGTAATATTACAATATACTAACTATTTACAATATCGTTAAGTTTTCCCTACCAAAATCGTTATAACCAGTAGAGATTTTATATGGGAGGAGAAACACCAAACACCATATTCGGCAAACTCCATCGTCCTAGTAGGCTTAGACCGTCAGCCTGTCATAAATACCAATCTTTCAAAAATCACTGGTCGTCAGTGAAGTTTACGTTATCTAATAGCCAGTATCCTTCGAGTATAGGTAGTGTCATCATGCCAATCTCTAACTCATCCCTAACACCACTTCCCTCTTCATCTTCCTCTGCTTCCTCCTCCTCCTCCTCTTCTACACTCTCGTTTCTTGCTCCGTCACCTCTTAGCCCGATCAAGCCCACCACGCTTTTCCATACGTCGTTACTCGTCGGCTCAAAAAATACGTCTGTCCACGCCACCCCTTTCAAAACTGCCTTTATTGCCTCTCTCCCAGTCCCATCACGACCGAGCCCCAGCTCCTCCACCACCACCGCAACCTGCTCAATCCACCAATGCGACCCGCCCCACTGCACTGCCACCGCCGCACCAACCATCAGCGCCCACAACAGTGTATGCAGATTCCGCTCACGGGCCCAAACCCCGCTCGTATCAACTCCGGGTCTTTCCAGCGCGCATCTCAGCCGTCCAAGCAGGATGTCAAAAATCTTAGCACGTGGTGGGACCTCCCTTAGCGCCGCATAGAGGAAGATCTGACCGGCCGCAACAAGGGCTTCTACGATAGCGGCAGCGTCTGCAGCCCTGCTTTCTTCATCGTCTTTCGATGTTCCTTTTCTGCGATCGAGGGCTAAGAAGTCTTGTGAGCGGTCTGGCATACTCAGAAGTGCGTACTCGGCTTCGTAAAGCATGTTGCTGACGGCGGTTTTATCAACGCGCGGGGACCAGTGAATGGAAGCTGCGAGACCGAGCCGGTGAAGACGGTAGAAGATGTTGAAGCAGTCGACGGACGCGAGGGAGAGGTACAGAAGGCTTGTTGGGGAGAAGCATGCCGCTTCTTCTAGCAGACCGTCGGGAAAGGAGGGGGTTACGGGGTGTGGAGGAAGGTAGGGAAAGGTTGGGGGCGTGCGAAAGGCGGATGATGAGTGGAAGTCAACCCTACAAGAAACAGTTAGCCTAGCTGGAGAGGACTAAAGGCCTCTACGGGGATGCGAGATGGATACAAGATTATATTGTAAGATCTAGCAAGTGTACTGACCAGGTGATGCCTCGATAAAGGCCGTCGTTGTGAGCAAAAGCAGGCAACCCACCCCGCGCATGGATCATCCGTTTGAGCGCGCCTATGTGCAGCTGGGCTGTATCATAGGCACCGTAGAGATTCTTGGTACTGTCAGTGACTGTCCATGCCATTTGATCGCTCCCACGCCCTCAAGAATAAACAAATAAATCCTCACCTCAAAGCTAGCAACTGTTGCAACTGCCCCCACCAACGCATCAGAAATCCCCTCAGTCTGCGAGTTCAGCTTGGCATTGATTCCTTTGATAGCTTCATTCTTGTGCCGTAGGGCTTCTATACATGAGGATACAGATTCGCTCGTTAGATCGCCGTAAAGCGCGACGGAGGCCATAGTCGCATGGAGCAGCGTTGCATCTCGCGATATGAACGGCCACCACGTATTTTGCGCATTCACCGCTATTGAATTGATCCTGAATCTCGACCTATCTGATCCATAGTCAGAGGCTGTGCTCCTGTTTGCGAAACTGGGGATGTGTCGTATAGGGGACGTTTAGACGCGGATGGGGTGGCAACAAGGTGCTAGTGCTCGGAAATAAGGCCACTCACAGAATGCCAGGAGGATATCTAGTTTAAATGTTGCAGGAATAGGCAGCACGTCAAAGGGATCAAAGCCGTGGGCGGTGGGATTTCTCCTGGGTGGTGGGCTGACGCTCAGCAAGATGACTGGGCTGAGAAGCGCCCTATTATCATCCTTTTCAGCACAATTACTGTCTTCCTCTAAAACTAGACAGGGTAGTGATTGCTTCCGACCCGTTTTAGAGGCTTTCGCCCCCCCATTCTGCTTCGAAGGCTTCTTCTCTGCCCGTTTTGGTCCACCCTTTGGCTTTTCAGGGCCGATAACTTGACCAGGCTTGGGTAATCTAAAACGACCCTTGAGTTTAGTGCCAGCTTCAATTGTCGAGGTAGAACTGAGTTCAGATGCGGGCTTTATCGAGTCTGTTGCGGTGTTCTTGTCATTGAAGAAGTTGCGCATAACCACCCGACGAATCGTAGCCCTCGATGCGCCATCAACTCGGCGCGGGTGGCCCGTGGTTACAAAGAACTCATACTCTTGGCCACCTACAGAAGGTGCGGCCTTGCTGAGCTGCTGAGACACCAAAGGACGCTCGAGTAGTTCGGTCGATGCGGACATTGTGGCTAGTGAGCGTTTATTTAATGTGAACCCAAGAAGAACTCCGTCAGCGCTTGACTCCAACTATTTTGATTAGGTGCCTCATGCCCCTACAGCATTGACCAAAATGGAAGAAAAAGTTGAATGTACACGACTAAGTTTCATAATGAGTAATTGGTGGGTTGAGAAGACTGATAACAAGTGCGACTGAGAAAATTGTCCAAATAGGTTTGTGGTTTAGTAATCTGCCAATTCCAGCCACAATGCAAAGTCAAAGGCGGTTTGTTGGGGCAGGGTCCCGAACCCTACCTGTCCCTTGACACGGCAATTTGAGTCCTCAGGTTATCGATAAGAATCAACCAATCGGAAAAGCTGGGTTAATATAAATATCCAATTGAATCCAGTCGTCAATATAAGGGAACTTGGCAAAGGACCCTGCCGTGTCAAGGGATAAACCAATGTAGCATGCTCTTCACCCAGCTTTATGCACGCGTCCATTACGCCATTTACGAACGCTCGTGATTCTGTTCGATGATAACGAACCCTGATGCTAGCTGTCGTCGCTGTACAGTATTTCGAGGACCGCCTCAGCCATTGCATGAGGTTAATACGTTGGTAGATGTTCTGAAAGCTTTGGACACCATTCGATAGGACACGGATGCGCAATGTACATGTACATTGAATCCAGAATTGCGGACAACCTGATATGAAGAATTCCAACCCCATCCCCGCAAAAGCACACCGGTTTCGAAGCACGCGTTGCCACGTAGAGAATTACTAGCAGAATACCGAAGTACAACCGCTTTCTAAGCATCTTGGTGGGGTCGGCGTTGTGCTGGCAGACTTATAAGCCCCACAAGAAAGGTACAGCCAAGGGTTCCATCACACTAAATTCATTTTAGGGGATATCTAATCCAAAACAATCCCTAAGCGCCGGACCAAAAGCAGCACCTCTAATCTACATGAAGTTTATTTAGACTTGTCCTCTCTCAAACTCACGATTTGGTTGAGTACGACCCTATCGCTATCTTTCTCGGGATCAACGCAGAAGTAGCCGGCACGGAGAGCTTGGAATCGAAACAGATCATCGGATGTATGACTTGGGTACGGGGAATGTGCTTTGATCAGACCTTCTAAGCCTTTCTCGATAACCGCATCCTTGGAAACAACCTCACTATTCGGGTTAAGGTCGTCTGCCCACCCAGCTTCTTTCCAGTCAAGACTGTTGGGGGAGTCGGTCTTGAAAAGTGGGTTGTACTGGCGAGCAACAACCTTAATACCCGAAGACGCATCGACCCAGTGGATGTAGGCCTTTGACTTTTGCCCTTCGACTTTAACTGCTCTAATATCGGATACGCGGCCGTTGGAGTTCTTGGAGAACGTAGTTGCGCGAACAGCGAAGGGAACATTGAGTAGACCAACAGTTTTATTTGGCGCGAGCCGGAAGAATTCGGCACTATCCTCTTCCCTGAAATCGCTCGAGTCGATGTACACTTTCTGGGTAAATTTTACTTTTCGTTCACCTGGAATCATGCCTTTGGGATCGTAAGGAATAGTTATCTCTGTTTCATCGGCTTCCGTCGCATCTTCAATGATAAGCCCGACGGGGTCCAGAACAAGTATTGAACGAGGAACGGTCCGCTCAAGATGGCGGCGGGTCGCCGCTTCGAAACGGAGAACTTGGATATCAGTGAGAGCATCCGTGACGCCAAGTTCCTCAACGAAATTAAGTAGCGCTTTAGCCGGGATGCCTCGACGGCGTAGAGCTACTAAAGTGTAAAGTCGAGAATCATCCCGACCCCGAACAGTCGAATGGCCTTTTTCTCGATCGTTCCATCACTGTTTTTCTTCTCAACCGTTGTACCCTCGACAAGCATAGCTATTCTACGCTTCGACAAGATGGTCCCCGTAACATTCAGACGGTCATATCTAGAGAGTTCTTAGCCAATAAAGCGTGTATGTAATTACGAAGCACTTACTCTCGTTGCATCGGACCCTTCTCTTCAGACTTGGGGATCTTGAAACCAAGCATTTCAAGTAGCCAGTCATATGAGACACGAGATTGCTAGAATTCCGTAGTGCACGTGGAGTGGGATATCTCTTCGAAAGTATCACATAGACAATGTGTGAAGTCATAAGTGGGGTAGATCTTCCACTTGTCTCCAGTACGGTGATGGTTCTTCTCGACCACGCGAAAAGCGGGCAGATCCCACATTTAAGGACTGCATTCGTTGGGATCTGTCAAACTCTGCTTCATGCGAAGGTAAGCCTCCCCAACCTTATATTCACCATCCCGCATGGCTCGGAATTCCGTTAGGGATTCTTCGACAGGTCGTTCTCGATGTGAGCAAGCGTACCGAAGGCCTCGGTTGTCAGGCCCGCCACGTTGGAAGTTAACCTCTTCTCCTGTAGATTTGTTAGTGGTCGATCGAGTATATGGAAGTTTTGGCATGACTCACGCGAGCAATGGCAGACAGGCCTTGTCAAGTTCAATTAACTCCTCTGCAAGCTCGTACAGGCGGTCAAAATGATCGCTACTGTATGTGATCTTATAGGGCTCGAAGCCTAGCCATGCTATTATCTCCCTAATTGAAGTGAAGAATATCTCCTCCTCCTTGGCGGGGTTGGTATCGTCGTAGCGGAAGCACACTCCATTGTGATATTTCGCGAACCCAAAATTAACGGCGATAGCTTTGCAGTGACCGATTGAAGGAAGCCATTGGGCTCGGGAGGGAACCGTGATCGCACAGGGACCGGTTCCCCCCCGTAAACGCGCTTTAGCCATCCTTCGGTGAAGAGACTAGCGGGGGCAGAATCTGTGGATGTTGAGGCTTTTTCTTTAGGTCATAGGGCATATTCTTCTTTTTTCTTCGCTTTCTCAAGCTTTTTCTTTGCCTTTTCCGCAGCTCTCTTGGAGAGCTCTTTTGTGCCCTCCGTGTTTCGTGGTGTATCTCTTACAAGAGGGCTTGGTGGAGGAAGGGCAGAAGATGAGCTGTTGCGAGCATGACTCAAAAAACCGTTTCCAGCCACCAATGGTATGCATTCAGCACCACAATCGATAAGCGAACGGGGGCTTGTTCCAAATCACAAGAATAACCAAAAGGCATTTCGAGTTCCATAGAAGTTCTCGAGGACATTGAGAGTACGCTCAAATCCGTGACCCGGAATGGCTTCAAGCTGGCCTCTTCGAACTTTATATAAAACTAAATAAATAGCAGAGGTCACTGCCAGCACCTTGCCCATTTCTAAACCGACCAGCCATTCTAACTACCATTATACGGCTGCATATCACAACACATTCATAAAACATCCAAAGTGATACCAGATAGACCATAAGGTCTTAATACCCAGCATTTAGTAGATTTTAAATGGTGCGGAACTTTTTCAGTAATCCCGCCTGAAGTTGTTGTTACCAGGGCAGGAGATGCTAAGCTGAGCCGAGAATGACCCTAGATTTAATGCGCCACCCCTAACTTATTATTTATATATTTAATAAATTTTTCGCTTCCTAAAATCAACCAGCTGAATGGCGCAGCGGAAGCGCGCCGGGCTCATAACCCGGAGGACAGTGGATCGAAACCACTTTCAGCTACAATTGCGGGAATTGTTGGCGTAAAATGTTTTCCGTCAAATTATTTTATTTTTTGGGTACAAGGGATGACGCACAAACACGCTTATTCTCCTGCGCCAATCGCAATTTTAGCCAGACGATACAAGCAATAAACCATAAAGAGCCCGACCTTCATAATAGCTTGAATTTTTCTAACCAAGCGCTAGGAGCAAGAATTCTGCAACAATTTATACGGGAATATTCGGTCTATTAAAGAGAAAATTAGGCCTATAATTTATAAACAATCCCCCACATATGCGATGTGGATACTTTGCAGAGCTCCGCGGAGGTTTGGAGTTTTGCAAAGACACGTAGCGTAGCACAGCATAAATTTTTCCGAAAGCACGGCCCACCACTATGCACAATACAACAACCACTCAGCCCATCTCATTCATTCCTTTACACAGTACACTTCATCAATTAAAATTCCAAAAAATGGTATGTATATATCTTAACTAATAAGCTGACAAAGGGCCCGCTGTGCCTATGATCGCTACTAATTACTAAAAATGTGCTACTGCCAGCTGCCCTATTCATTAGACACTCAATTCATGGAATAGTTCATGTATAGCCTTTCCGAGAATTGCTGCTGGTGTTGACTTTATGCAACTCACCAAGAGCCTCGCTCTATAGTCTTTACAAGTTCATGATATTGTTCTAATTGAGTATCCCAAGTTTAATTAGGTCCTGATTTCTTTGTCTCGTCAGTGTTTTAATCAGTATTCAACATCAATATAAGGTCGTATTGATATTAATATTGAATCACAAACTCATATTGAAAATATATTGAATATTGATTATTGAATTTAATATATAGAGCTTTGGCATGTGTTCTTGTAAAAATCAGGCTCTGCAGAGCTTCAAAATTCAACCAATCTCCTACCCGTATCGTCAACCTAGTGATCCTTAGCTTGGTGTTGTATTTGATTGCTCTGCGAGTCGTGTACGCTTAAGAGTCTTAGCCACTACATCGACAGCTATAAGTCTACCGCCGGCGGTGAGAGTCGCTCGACGCGCCGTCCTCAGTAGACTGGGTAAACTGATCAGAATTAAGCTCAGAGAGAGTAGATGAGGTTGTATTATCGTCTTCAGTAACACTGGGAGGTAAGGAAGGCATGGCGTTGATTATAAAGGTGGAGCAAGTAGAGGGGTGCAAAATTCGAAGATACTGTATACGATGACGTGTAAAGACAAGTTCGATGTTTAGTAATTTTAACTTTGTATAGGGTTACCTAACAAATTTAATATGCGCACGTATCGTCAAGAGGCTTAAGAGTCATTTACGGAGCCTCTAGGCCGTATTTCTACTACCTCAACTCCAAAAATATTCAATATTCAATAACTTTCAGTATTGAACATATCGTATTGATATTGAATATTGAATGTCAATATTCAATATTTCAATAAGCGTAATCAGTACCGAATACTGATAAAAACACTGTGTCTCGTAACAAGTTTTACAGCTTCCTAATCCTTCACATTCTACAATTACAATGGCTTTGTTGTCTCTTATATCAAAAACTATATATCTGCTCTACTTCAATTCATTTCTTGGTTTACAAATCACTCATCCCATAGTTCTGCCATCAGATTCCAACGGCTCAACCCTTCAAAAGCCACAAGCACCTCCAAGATGGTGAAATTCACTGCTCTAATGCAAACTACTTCCTCTCTTAGTGCCAGGAGCACTTCTAGTATCCCTGTATCTGAGCCAATCTTTTATAAAACCTATAGTCCGGTAGGCATCGGCTTGTTTGCTATAGCCTCATTCCTAATCCTAGTTGCTGGAACAGCACTTATCTACTACAAAAATCGTTGCTTTTGCTATAAGCGGAAAGGAGATGCAAGACTTAGGCAGGGTACTCACCTGGCTGAAGCTACCAACAAAGAGCAGGACCTAGAGAGAGGATCTGCGGAAGGACACGACGATGCGTTTCAAGACATCCCACTAGACGATCTAGGGCAGCCATCTGAAGCACATATTTTGGTAAATCCGAGCCCCCTTACTTGGGTAAGGTTCTTAGGTAGCTAAGACGCCATGTGATAAAACAAGTTGTTGAATGATCTTCCGCAATGATTTCTAGAGATTCCTTGACATGACCAATTAGGTGCGTCTAGACTCATTCATCTGATTCTTTATGTCACTTCTACTTGTAGCTGCATCACGTGCTCTCACGGCATAGTCTTTCCTATATTTGTAAATGTCTTTAGAAGTTCAATTCAATATTTATTAATTTTCCTCGTTACGTCTCGAATTTCTATTCGTATTATAGGGCGGAATGAAATCACTCAATGTGGGCTTATAATATGCTTTCAGAAAATTCCCTGCTCTTTTCCAAGACACCTACCTCCTGAGATACCCACAACCACCTAAACTTTAAATCTACGCCCTATCTCTAAAGCCGGGTCAAAACCGTCATTTTCAACGGAAACGCTATTATTCTCGATAATGGACCAAAAATTTTCAGATATAGATTCCAACATTAGCTATCCCTTAACCCGTTAAAATGGGTCGTACGGTTATCGATAAGGGCTAGCCAATTACCATTTCTTTAGCCGAGTTTAATATTACTGTTCGTAGCAACAACTGCATATCAACGATCTATCACTTAATTGAGCACTGAAGACTTGGCCTTGGTTGTTATCTACAGAACCGGCGGCATACTATTCGTCATTCTAGCCTGGTACGTTGCTTGCTGTCTGAAGATCAAGCATCTTCGACATATTCCCTGTGTGGGCTCCACCCAGTAATAGCAACAGTCAGCCAGTTAGTTATGATTATACTATACTATCAGGAACATAACTAGCCTAATTATAATCGCACCTGCTAATTATGTTATATATATATAACTATATAATCACCCGCGGTAAGACTACTAAGTAGTGGTGATAGAGATTTGGTGTTAAGTGCTAGATCTTAGCAATTATCGCGATCATCGCCAGAGGTGCTCTAGATGCCCGTGCACGGCTCTAAACCAATCAAAATACATACAATATACGTCTGTGCGGGCTTGCAGGAGGGCTGGCGTCGTGAGTATATATCCCTTACCTTTTTATCCACCGTTAATCTGCCTTAACTTCGCCACCCACTTCCTGTGCTATGCCCCTCCCACCCGACACCCGTAGCCTAACTGCCAAAAGCGACTTCGAGAAGACGCTACCAGTTTAACACTTAGTGATCACGATTCGGGCGAGTTCAACGATGTAACGGCTGCCCCATACCCATCCTCAAGTCCCTGAAGATTAAAAAAAATTAGTACTCCGAGCGCCCTCACTTTAAAGCTAAGAAATGAAAGCTCAACACTCACCCAAACGCCTCAAAATCAAGCTTTAAGAAGTGAGCAGCTCTTCACAAATCCGTTCCACCCCCCACACTCACGCACTTCCCAAGCGCACTGTCTTCGTACTATCCCCCCTAAACCCAAACGAAAAGGCAGAGAAGCTATTCCTGCGATGATTCGCCCTCGTTTCGCTCGGATGAGACGGCATTTCCGGCCACGCCGTCCTCGGAATCACCCTCTTCCTCGGCGACATATTTTTAAGCTTATGCTCTTCGTCATCCCCCACGACAGATACCCCATCATCCTCAACACGACCCTTCGGCCTTATAACCCTAGTCTCGAGCCTCGACATCCCAGATACCCCTAGTCCGACACCTCTGCTCTCCGACACCATCCCCGCCATTGTCTCGAATGCCTCGCATCAGCGTTCAGCGCGTAGTCCGGATTCACGAGACGGAATGGCCGCAGTCTGTCCCTTGGTTTCCGCCTGCGCCAGCAGCAGAGCTGGCAAGGCCAGCATCTCTCATCGCGTCCGCGGTAGAAGCAGAGGAGGAAGACGAGAAGCGCGGTCAGAGAGATGAAGAAGAGAACCGTAGCGATGACGAGGCCTCGAATGACCGGATCGGGGAGAGAAAGAGAAGGTACAGGCGTTGACGTACCCGTCTCCGGGAATTCGGAGCGAGGAGCGTGCGAGTGCGCCGCGAATGGCAGCATTTTAGATGGTCTGTGAAACATGAGCTTGATGGTAAGAAAGGGCGGCAGAACTCGGACCTGCGGAGTTCGTTTTGGTAGGCTTGGTTTGAAGTGGAGGAGTTAAGTATGAAATGCGAAGTGCAATCGGAATGTATAAATGTGCGGGCGCAGGTTCACTTCAACGTAAGAGGTAAATGACGACTTGGCGGCTTTTATTGCTGTGTGGGTGATTCTGGACAAAGCGCATTCAAAAACAATATATGTGCACAAAGTTTTTATTGCGGGGCCTTGTGTGTTAGAACAAGATCAGAAATTGCAACCAGATCACATTGGGAACAAGAAAATCACTTTCTTTGTAATTGTCTGAGGAGAATATTGAAACATTGTCATAGCAATCTTGAACGAGGCCCAAAGAGAAGCCCATGGAATCGACGGAGAACGTATAGGAATAGACTGGGTCTTACCAATGCCAAATATTAGAAACCTTTGCACATTTCATTCCCATTTTGAACGAATGCTAAAGGTGGCTCTCCAAGAGTTTTAACAAGAAAGAATAGATTCCAGGTATACAACATGATCGCTCACTGTTCTTCATAGCTCGTATGTACATTTATGCAGATGGCGCATTAATCAGAACTTTCTCTTCCCTGCCTATTCCGGCCATATCACCCTCATTAGCTGAAAGGCTTTCTGAAGTACTCAATGTACTTGCACGCTTATGCTGCCACGGCGTCACATCTACACCAGCGATTGGGGTTGCTGGTCTGGAGCCAGTAGGCGTGAGTCGAGACGGCCTCCCAGCAGTCGAAATACCTGCAGCTGAAGGAGCACCTTTCTTCCTTCGCCTATCGGATGTACTGCCAGTGGTGCTACTGCTCCATCTTCGTTGCCTTTCATCCGGGTTCTGCTTTCCAAGACGATCGTCTAGTTCAGGAGTCGGAGTGGTGCTGCGAGAGGAGGATCGGGAATGCGACCCATCTCGTTCACGGGCTTGGAGAAGACTTGATCGTCTTTTTTTTTCTTTGAGGGAATTCTGCTGCGAGAGACTGTGACTGCGGCTGTGGTGATGTGTCTTCTCGACGTCTGCTGTTACGCTGGCTAAACCTCGGGCACGTTTCCATCCGCGCCATCCTGTCCACCATAGCCACCCTCCTTCCTCCTTGGCGATTTCTCTTTGCCGTTGCTTGATTTTCTTACGCAATTCCGCGCGACGTTCGTTTTCTTTTTCCCAATACTCCGTTCTATAAAGCTCCCAATTCTCCCGAAAGTCTGGTGTGAAGGGCTTCGGAAGCAACAGTAGCTTGATGTAATCACCGCCCGGCGCAATGTCTTCCTCGGCATATTCGAGTCCGTGATCATAAAGCGTCTGTCGTGGGTGTCCGTGTGCCAAAGCTTCTCTTTTCTCCTGCGAATGGTTTATGTAATGGTAAGATGATCCTGATGATGAGAAAAACAACTGGTATGGAATCAAAAATGAAAGATGAGACAGCATTTCCCTCCACCACGGCCCTTTTATTATGACGATTTTACAGTTCATGCCTCGCAGGCCGCGGTTGGCGACTCCGATCCATCTTCGCGGCCACCGAACTCCGCGCTCCCACTGTCCAGTGGCCCAAAATAATATTACTGTGACGATTCCACCCATAAACGCCACCTTTTCAGTCATATCAACTACCCAATATACTGATCCTCCAACGCCTTTCCCATCTTCTCGAGGTCGGAGGAAAAGCGCATAGGAAAACCAGAGTATCCATAGGGAGAGCAGCGTAAGTACGAAGGTATTTTGGCGTCTTCGCGCTCGGAGAGTAAGATATTGTGAGCGGAGAGATGCTTCTAGGATGAGAAGGTTGAGGTATATTTGCGGAGGCGAAGAGGGGAGGAGTGAAGTTGGGTCTGCGGGAGGATGAGATGGTCTGGGAGTTTTTAGAGTCGCGAGTCGCTCCGAGGGAGATGCCGCAACCGCTGCCGCGGCAACTTGTGGAGCAGTAACATTTGGTAGAGGGGCACCCTTGACAATCTGGTCAAGCTTAGAGGACATTTGGATGTCCCTGATGTTGACATGGAGGGTTATCGCGGGTACGTGAGCATGTTGTGCTTCATGAACCCGATGATGTCGGTGTCGGCAAAAACGCGGTGAGATCAACGATTCGCTGGCTAGTTCAAAATATCAATCTCTAGGTACCCACCTCATTGAGTCTCCTATGCTGCATAAAGTCATAGTAGCGGTAGAACAAAGCTCTCTCGATTCCTATGAGTGGCTTCCGTCTCATTCTTTTAGAGTCGAGCGTGCGTGGTGAAACCTTCTTTGGAAAGGTGAATTTTAAAAGAGCTGATTGGTCAGAGCCCTTTTATTTCTTTCCTATTATTAGACATTCTCAAAACATACTTGAGCCTGAACAGCGACTGTACCTGAGACTATTGTTTAAGGGAACTCACTGTCAGCACTCAGAATGCGCCTCAGACCAATTATCAGGAGTATGGGGTGTTGGCCTTGGGAATTTCGGACGAGATTAGTCGGAGGGTAGAGGTCCCATACTCCAAGAACTTTCCTCATAAAGTCCGTTTGTAGCAGCAGCATCCAAACAACCCTAGAATACGTTATGATGCGAAGCAGCCTCGCGGGGGAAATCAAAGTACCGTTTGATAACCGAATACAGTAGATGGTGGTGTCTGGTAGAATCGGCGAAGAAAATCGGACATGAATCTCTCCGGGGGGACTTAGCAGCGAAACACTATCATGCCTTCAGCCCTAACTCCGGCCGCCACAATACCTGCATCTCTTGCACACCACGCGTCCAGTCAGCCAGTGGCCTCCTCATTCGACCATCCCTCCCCTAATCTGTCTCGTATAAGACGCGGCGGGCACCTTCAGTGTCTGCTGCACTTATCGTCTTCGAAGTTGCACCCCTCAACCTTTTCCCCGCTGCTTTTGCTGCGGTCTATATTCAACCCTTGGCGCTCCTTGAACGGATCGGTACTCACCGTCTCAAAGACAATCGGCCTCGTCGGTGCCTCTTATACTGCCATAATATACTCAGACTCCTTGCGAAGCCGGTCTTCATATTCCTCAATGGCGACTTCTGCGAGCGGCGGCGACGATGTTCGGTCGCGCTCCCAACAAAGCCCCTTGGCCTCTCAACGGGCGAAAGAGCAAGGGGAGTCTGAGGCAGCTCAGGCAGGAAGGTTTGCGCGGATGTTCCCTCTAGGGGCGAAAGAGGGTTTCAATCAATGGGTATGTAGTGCGCAGAGAAAGCAATATGCGCTCACAAGGCTGACTGCGTCCAGTGGGCTGGTCTGTCGCCAGCAATGACTGAACATACCGTTCTATCATTTATTCCTCACCTCCAAAGACCTCCTACACACACCCAAACTGGTTCTGCGCCCGTCTCCCCAACACATTCGACCACGGACCTGGCAGATCAATCTGAACACGCAGCTGCACCTGTCACCACAACAACCGTCACAGATCCGTACGGCCCACGGCGATGGAACTCCCAAATGGTGGAATTAAGTGGGAAGAACCGTGCGCTGAACGAATTCTCCGTCGAAAGAGTGGGAGAGGAAGCCGAGCAAAATCTAGTCATGCTTCATGGCTACGGCGCCGGCCTTGGATTCTTCTATAAGAACTTCGAAGGCCTCAGTCGTGCTCCTGGTTGGAAACTATACGCGCTGGATATGCTAGGCATGGGACGGAGTAGTCGACCGCCTTTCAAAATTCAAGCTAAAGACCGCGAGGAAAAGATCAGGGAAGCAGAGAACTGGTTTATTGATGCGCTGGAAGAATGGCGGATCAAGAAGAAAATCGACCGCTTTACGCTCCTCGGACACAGTCTAGGCGGGTATATGGCGGTTGCATATGCTCTAAAGTACCCTGGACACCTCAACAAACTAATTCTGGCCTCGCCTGTCGGTATCCCTGAGGACCCTTATGCTGTCAGCGCCGAGATGCCAGAGCCCGAGGATTCGACATTGGCAAACGAGTTCACTCAAGACCAAGGCACTGCCATGAATGCCTCGAACCCCGATCTCCCGAGGACAGGCGACAACAACAATTTTCTTAACGCTCGATCCAAAGCCGGCGGCTCTTCTTCCGGCACATCCACTCCCACAAACTCAAACGCGCCTCGCCCACCCCTTCCTAAGTGGCTGACATATCTCTGGGATGCCAACATTAGCCCCTTCTCACTAGTTCGTTGGAGCGGCCCACTTGGTCCCCGTCTCGTCTCAGGATGGACATCCCGACGCTTCTCACATCTACCGTCTGAGGAAGCACAAGCACTGCATAACTACAGCTACTCTCTTTTCCGCCAGCGGGGTTCAGGAGAGTACGCGTTAGCTTACATCCTCGCCCCTGGCGCGTTCGCGAGAAGTCCCCTGATCAGACGCATCCAGGGCGTCGGACGTCAATATATCGGACCGCACTCCAGCCCTACCGTGGATGCGGACATGCCCAAAGAATCGTCCTCCAAGTGCTCTAAGACTTCCTCAAAGAGCTCGTCAACGCCGTCCACAGCGCCCTCTATTGCAGATCCCTCCGTGCCTCGCGTCCGCGAAAACGGCATCCCTGTGGTCCTCATGTACGGTGAGAACGACTGGATGGACATTGCAGGCGGTTTTGCCGCCGAGGAGAACATCAAGCAGGAGAAAGCGAGGATCCTGGCCGACGCGAGCGAAGAGGAGCGGAGGCGGGACAACGGCTCTGCAAAGGTGGTCGTGATACATAAGGCCGGCCATCACGTCTACCTCGATGGCGCGGAGCAGTTTAACCAGGTCATGCTGGATGAGATGAGAGATGTAGTCGAGACGGAGAGGAAGATGAAGAGAGATGGTGATTCACATAGGTCATGACCTAGGGGCCAAACATTATTTATTTTTGGTGTTTCGTGGCGTTGGAATAGAGTATACCAAGAGGAGATCACTGCATTAGCCCGGGCTGGGTGATGCGTTTGATAAAGCATGTGTTGGATGTTGTGCATTGTATTGTATTATTTAAACCAAGATCTCAAATCTAACATTTGCCAATTTTCCGTATCACCTTGAGGCTGTATGTCATTGAACTCGCTTAAAATCAGCCGTGGCTGTTCTACATCACCCGAACAAGCCGTAAGAACTTAGCACACAATACCCTTTGCAAAATAATTAGAGCGTATAATTAACTATCAGCACTTAATCATGAAGAGAGTACTCACCGCCATTAATTGATGCTAAAGATCTTCAGAGTGCAGAAATCGTATCCATTAGCATGCAGTTATTAAGTTAATTATTATTATATCTACCTAGTAACAGCTGTTAACTTTGCGAAGATGATAAATAATGCCAAATAAAGCGTATATGGATTCATATAGTCGTTTTCTTTATCTACTTCGCTTCTAAAGTATTGGTAGGTGAGCAAGGAGTCAGTATGGGTGTATTTATGCGGTACCGGGGGTGCGGGTTGGCTGATGGGGAGTGCTAGTGTACAAGGTTGGTGTGTAATTACGTTGGCGGATTGGTCAGCGTGCTGGCGGGCGAGAGTTGACAGGATGATATGAGGAAGACAGGTCAGTAATTAGTCCTGAGGTTTTAGATGGCTGTAGTTCCACCACCATTGCTCCTGAGATGATCGACGAGCGCGTAAGGATTCAATCTTCGCCGCTCAATCTATTTGGGTTCTTTTCGGAAAACTCAGCGCAGCGCCGGACTTTTGGGAGAATTGGGCGAACGGCTGAAGGCCGAGGGTTCGGTCCCCAGTTCATGTGATCGAATAGAGTCCCAACAGAGCGTGTTACTTCGATGAAGCATAAACGGATAAGCTGGAGGCGAAATTCAGAACATATTATCTGGGAAAATTATATGTCGTGACACTGATAGTGGTTCCATTTGGCAAATTATGCCCCAACGGTGATTTATGAGAACGAGAGTGGAACGATGGATAGCTAAAGGAAGAAATACTTCAAGAAAGGCCAACTTATGACGCTGGACATGTATTGAATAAGGAGCGAGGCCGTCATGATTCGATAAAATGCGGTGTGATTCATCTCTGTTAAGATAGACGAAGCCTCGTAAAGCCTTCTAAGGAGTCATCTCCAAATAGCCACTCAAAACAAAAACCCAAAATTGGGTGAACGGGACGGCAATTCTAATACATGAAAGCTTGAAGGAAGGGATTGATACCGACCTAGATAAACACCGTTCATACAGCCCCTCCATTCTACCATCTACTCGTCTACAACTTCGCACCCACTTCCTTCGCCGCCCACTCTCTAAGAGTCCTCTTCAGAATCTTGCCGCTTGCACTCTTCGGAATACCAGGGACCATATCTACGAACTTGACGCCACCATCAAGCTTCTTATATTTCACTAATTTCTTCGCAGCGTAGTTTATGACTTCCTGTTCGCTAAGCTTTGGCGTGCCTGGCCTCTGTACAACATAGGCGCGAGGCAACTCGGTAGGCTCGCCGGAAATGTGTGGAATCCTCACGCCAATGACTGCTGCATCAATGATGGAGGGGTGGGAGAATAGTACCGCTTCAATTTCAGGAGGAGCAACTTGGAAGCCGCGGACTTTGATAAGTTCCTGATTAGCAGGTAAAGTAGTTAGTTGGTGATGAGATGGTAAATAAGAACTCTAATGCGCTATTGCCCTGGGAGAGGAGCCAATAATTCAATTGAGAAAACTGCTTCTTACCTTTTTACGGTCAACAATATACCACAGCTTGCTCTTGCCGTCACAGTACGCAATATCACCAGTATGAAAGTATCCATCACTGTCCCAGTCCCTGGCGTTCGCTTCCGGGTTCTCAAAGTACCCATTCACGATCGTCGGCCCCCTTACACAAAGTTCTCCACGTGTGTCATATGCGGAGATATCGTTACCGTCATCGTCTACCAGCTTACAATCAAGGTTCGGCATCATCCGCCCCACACTTCCTGTGACATCGTGCTCCGGATAGTAGAACATTGTTGCAACGCACGAAGTCTCTGTCATACCCCATACTTGCGTGAACGGCGCATCTAGCGACAGTAAAGCCTTGAGCCGCGCTTGTGGACCTTTATCAAGAGGTGCGGCACCGCAAGCGGCTGACCTGATGGACTTGAGAGAGTATTTCTTGGAGAGTGGAGATATGGTAATGCCGATGCAGACAGGAGGCACCATAGCGAGCTCCGTGATCTGGTATTTTTCGATGTATTTGAGGAAAGGCTCAAGCTCAAAGCGGCGTAGAATGTAGGTAACATCGCCAGAGTGAAGAGGGGTAACGCAAGCAACGGGAGCTGTAGCGGCGTGAAACATTGGAAGAGCAAGCAGGCGGCTAAGCTAGAAGAGGGTAAGAAGAGGGGTATTTTCGGGGCTAGAGTAAGACATACGGCGTACGGCCGTGGTTTATATTCATGGACCAAGGCATGCTGTGCTACTAGGTTGTAGTGCGAGAGCATAACGGCTTTGGGAAGCCCCGTCGTCCCACTCGAGAACAGCAGCATGGCGAGTGTATGTTTGGCCGTGTTCAGGTCATTGAATCTAATCCTATTTTACACATTTGTTAACGCAATACCTCCAGCAAAATTACGTCGGTATCTTGCGAGCGTACCAGTCCTCTTCTCCGTGCTCCAAAAGGCTTTTCCATGATTTGAAACCGTCTGGTATGGGTTGATTGAGCGAATCGAAAATGAAAACATTTGATTTTGGTACATCATGGTCAGCTTCTAGAATAGGCTTCAACAATTCAGGCTCGGATATGATGAATTTGCCCTTTGCAGTTTTGACGTGGTGAGCCAGTTCGTGAGAGGTGTAGCCTGGATTTGTGCCTGTATATACACCACCTGCGGCTATAATACCAAGGACGATGATTGGGTAGTACAACTACTCTCGTCAGCGCAATTTCCGGGAAGGCCCTTGATGTCCTCACATCGTTAAAAGAAGCTACAACGACACAGTCTCCCGGCTTAAGACCTGCGTTACGTAGACCGGCCACAAGCTTACGGACAAGACTCCGTCCTTCCCTACCAGAAACGGATCTCTCCGGCTTCACCGCATCGATATAGACCTGAAAATGTTAACACTACTAGATGGATTGGGTTCTGTCGCTGCTTACCGGTTTATTAAGGTCGTAATACGGATTGTCGAAAGACCAGGACAAAATGTCCTTTGTAGAAATATCAAAGTGCTCCTGTGCAAGAAAAGGCATGACGACGAACAGATAGCTAGCTGCGAGGAGGTCTATACAAGGCTATATAGAGCTTTACAAGGCCTCCAAAACAAAGGGACACGGCTGAAATACTTCAGCGTTTGATAACGCTTCAGCTGTTAAGTAGCTGCCGGACCGACTCGCCGAGAAGGATGCAGATCCAAAATTACCGGCTTACTTGGTATAAGCTACACATGTTGCTGCCGGCGATTCGATGATATACCGGGGGACGAAGCAGGGGAGGGGGCATCCTGGTGGCGCTTATGGGCTGCGGGGGAGGCGCTTGTGATGGCATGGTATGAACATTGCCGACGGGACATAATTAAAAGCAAGCATGCTTTCCAAGATAGAGAACTTATGTTGTAGTGCTATAGATTGGGATAGCCCTCCGCAAAAATTGTCAGATCTAGCTAGACTTGCTGAAGTAAGAATAAGGCGGCCGTAAAGGGATTGTAATAACCTAAACCCCAAGTTTATCTTATGAATTAGACGCTCCGTAGTAGAATTTTAACTGAACTAAGTTAGATCAGCACGTGCTTGGTTATAGGGCAGGCATGCTATAAAATCGCTTATATGTATATATGTATGTATATTCTATTATAGCCATGCACCATCTAGGGTATAGGCCATTACAGAGCGCTAACTAAATACTTCCTGCTATTAACATGCTTGCTCTAGTTTAGAAGCCAACTATAAGAACTATATATCTATTACCTAACACCATGCTTAACCAAGGAAAAAATAAAGGAAAGTAATATATTACTATTAGAAGAAAGTTGGAGTTTAAAGGCGAGCCTAAGTAAGTAGTTTTCAATGCCTCGTGTCCGTAGGGCTATTTTAGCGTTATGCGCTTCTTAATTGGCGACGCACCAGTAGAGGCATGTGTAGAGGAAGCTCGCGGTATATTTAGTTAGATAATTAGAGGAGGAATTCTTAAGAGTCTTTGCTTATTAATATTGGCTTCTATACTCTCTATATCTTATACGCTTAGGTGTAAACGTCCAGTCTCTTTTATAAATTTAATTATAGCTTTAACTACGCTAATGTCTAGCTTCTAGCGCTTAATTAGGCCGTTAATATTCCTGCCTTCTTTTTGTCTACGTAAGTAGCCTTCTAATGCATATAATAGATCCCTAAATCGATCTCTATATTGCTCTCTTAGTTTAATCCTTTGCTGCGCCCACCTCCTATAAGAGAAGAGGAAGTGCTGTATTAACTCTATAAGCCTGTAGTCGCATAACGCCGTCTCTAATACATTAATTTTGTGGAGATATTCCTTTAGAAATGACTTGCCGGTCCATAGCTATGTAAGAATGGTAGCTTCTAAGCTAATTAGCTACTGGTATAATCCTACAGCCTTTCTAAGGTGGAGTGCTGTGTTAATCTTCCTTATAAACTTGCCTATATTAGATCTTCCTAATAGAAGCGGTCCTGTTGTTATCTCGGCTCTTTTTAACGCTTGCGTTATAAGGTACTATGGGAGGCCGTCTCTCTGTGGTAGCTCCTCGCTCTCTAGTCTTGTTGCTACTTTAGCAAGCTTATTAGCCTTCTTGTTTTCTATAAATCCTAAGTGGCCTGGAATCTAGTATAGCGTGACATTATTTAGCTAAAGCTTCTTTAAGATCTTCGCAACTATTTCCTAGCAGGCTCTAGCCCTCCAGCTCTATACTAACAGCAACGCTGATTGCGAGTTAGAGAATATTCTTATACTAGAAGCAGGTATTAGAAAACCTGCTTAGTTAATAGCTATGTATATAGGGTTCTATGGCCAGTTAGCTACCTTACTAATTGCTAGAAGCTCTATAAGGTGGGCGTTAGCCTAATTAAAGCTCGCCACTATTTTCAAAAGCATTACTTTAGATGGCGTAGTATATACACCAACTCCTGCCCTACTATTGCGCACTAATGTATTAACGTATATGTCAACCTGCCCTGGCTTATAGTCTTTAATAATAGCTTAAGTATGCTCTTCGTCCTTATATATTACTACATTAGGCTTAGCCACCTATAGTGGGTATATATATAGTTTAACCTCTAGCACCCTATTTATCTAGATATTCTTATATATCTCTACTATTCTTTAGAGCGGCGATTAGTGCTATCTATAGAGCCTCTATCTTTAAATTATCTAATAAGGATGTAATTTGCCTAGTTTATAGATTGATACCTAGAACGTAATGGCCTGGTTATACAGCCTTTACTTAAGAGGGAGCAAGCCAGCTTCTACTTCCGCTATTAATAGGGCAACGGTGCGGAACCCCCTAATAATAGCTTATACTGTGATCCTTTACGCCTACTAGAGGAGCTGTATTAACTCTTATATCGCAAGCGGGTACTATATTAGCGACGCGTAGTCTGCTACTAGTAGGACTAAGCTCTTAGCTAGCTGCTTAACGCTCTTAGACTGCAGTCCCTTTAATCTACGCAATACTAGCGCTACTTTAGTGGCTTTGCCTACCTTATTTACTAGGTGCGCCTTAAACCATAGCTCCTTATTAAGGATCACCCTAAGGATTTTAACTTCCTAAGTTAGGGGGATCCCTTTTCCTTTAAATTAGAGTAGTATGGTGGCATTCCTACCTACTTCTTTATATCTGGTAAGGTGGATAAATAACGTTTTCTTTACTTTAAATTAGGCTCTACTAGTCCTCTCCTATTTCTTAAATATTGGTATAATCTCGCCCTAGATAATCTGCGTGTTTTCCTCCACTATAGGGCCTATAACCTATGCCGAGTAGTTGTTAATAAAGGCCATAGAGCTGCCATTTCTGGGTGCGCTTTATATAAGATCCGCGTTAAAGAATAGAAAGAGTATTAGGGCTAGTACTAATCCCTATAGGAGACCCGCCTACGGGAGCGCCTATACCTCTAATATATATCCGTTAACTAGGATATAGGCTTAACGGTTTATACAAAAGTCCTATACCTATTATATAATCGTCTAAGGTATCTGACGCTGCTGTAATCTCCTAATTTCTAGCTCTATAGTTATATTATTATACGCACCCTTGATATTAAATAATACTAGGGATAGCATCTTCTTTTCTCTCTACGCTCTAAATACGTCCTTATAGAGATATAATAGCGTATATGTCGTCAACCTTTGCTTCCTGGCTCCGAAGTATATCTTAGGTAGTAGGCTATATTCCTCCACTAGGTATGCTATCCTCTCCACTACTAGCAATTTAAGTGCTTTTCCTAGTATTAGGAGAAGGGAGATTGGCCTATAGTTATTTACTACTATATAGTCCCCCCGCTTTAGCTTCTATAGTGGTATAATCTTTACTACCTTTTATTCCTAGGGTACCTTTCCTGTCTTAAGTAATTTAGTAAAGAGAGTGGTAATCTTACCACTTAGTACGGGCTATAGCTCTTGCCACACCCTAGCTAGTAGGCTGCCCCTTCTAGGAGCCTTGTCTGGGCTAGCCCTAAACATAGCTGCCTTAACCTTATATTTGGCGATAGGCTCCTATAGTAATTAGTTATAGCTAGTTATAGCTTCCTCCTCTTATTTATATGGTAGCGGGACCGGAAAGAATGCCTAGAGTAGTTCTCTTACAATATTATAGTTCTCTATAACGACCTCTCCCTATCCTCTATCCTTTTTAATTAGCGGTATTTTAGCAAACGCGGATATAGCCTACGGATTAAGGTACTTTAACGCTTTCTATATATTGTTACTGTTACTAAAGAATTCGTCCTAATAGAGCTTCCTATGTTACTAAATAGTTCTATAGAAGAGCTTTTTTGCTTTTACTGCGATATTATATAGCTTAGGGTCGTCCCTTCCTTACCTCTATATTGCACTATTCCTGTTCCTCTAGTATATATATGACTTCCTTAGCGTTATAAGGTCTTCATTCCACCATCTTTTTATATACGGTGATGGCTTGGCCTGCTAGCAGTGTGCTTTAAGGGCTTTATTAACCCACCTATTAAGGTAGTTAACTATTTTGTTTATATCTTCTATAGGGAATCCCATCTCTTTCTATTGCTCTACGTCTTCTTAAATCTTGTCCTAGTTTGTATTTTTAATAAGTAGCCTCTCCTAGCTCTCCTATATGTCTATATTAACCCAGAAGCTAGTATAGATGGCTCTATAGTCTGACCTATACTTATATTCCCAAATGGCGTACTTTGCTAGTTTACTCGCCAGGCCCAGGGTTATAAGTATAAGGTTAATTATTAATATTCGCCCTATATTACTCTTAAATGTAAGTACTCCTACTAGAAGTAGGCTCTGGAGTAACTGGTCTGCTATAAAGTTAATAATTAGCGCGCTTTCTTCCTGCGTTAATATAGTACTAATATAACTTCCTCTCTATAGCGGATTATGCCGATTAAAGTCGCCTGCGATTACCACCTCGGTATATAGGTTACATAATAGTTTACCCTAGATTAGACTATTAATTATCTCTAGCCTGCTAGAGAGCTCCTCTAGGTTCTCTTCCTTGGTTCTCCTTAAACATCTATCTAGAATATATACTAACACAATTATAAGTCTCCTTTAGCCGATGTATATTACTACCGCCATAATATCTGCTAAATCTACCTGTAGCTGTATAGCTGCTAGCTCTCTAGACGCCCAGATATATAACCTAACTAGGGGATACCACTGCTGCCTGCCTATTAGAACAAACCTTATCCACTAGGGGTTTAAGCCAGCCAGCACCACTTCCCTATTTAAGAGAAAGCAGTAAGGCTCCTAGCCTAGAATAAAGTAGAAGTCCGCTAGCGCTTTGTTGTTATATAGCGTATACTATACTTCCCTGCACTTCTTTATGTTTGCCTAGAGGATCTAGAGTTCTCTATTTATAACGCTATCATGCGAGAATCCTATCCATTTCTTTCCTATATACTAGGCATTTATAGTATAAGGCTTAATAAGGACCCTAATAGTTTACATAGTATAGATTAACCATTTTATACTAGAGATAGCCTTTCCGCCTATATATTTTGCATATATTAGGTTGCGTATAGTCTCTAGCCCTATATCCAAACCTTCTACATTTATAGCATGCTATGGGGGTACATTGTTCCTTAAATAGCAATATAATAATCGCACCTCCCCTAAATAATACGTTGTCTAACATAAGCAGCTTCTCTATATCCTCTTTTATTGCCACTTTAACAATTACCAACGTATGCTAGCTGCGCGGCCTTAGTTGTCCAAGCCATTTTATTATATATACCTCTACCCTATTCTCTACCCTAAAGCGCTCCATAGCTAACTTACTTACTTTTCCGCTATTAATATCTATTACTAAAGGTACTTTAACCTAGTCCGCCTTAACTATATACCACTTAGGTCCGACAAGCCTCGCCCTAGAGATATACGGTTTAAGCCATTAGGTAGTTATCTACTTAAATATAGCTTCTTTATCTTTTTCTACTAAGAATCTAATAATGCTCGCGCTGTCTCTTGTTTACTATATATAGAAGTCCTTAAGTATAGCTCCCGTAAGCCTATTAATATCCTTTATACCTTATACAATGGTTTGCTTTGCTACTTTAGTAATAGCTACCTTCTCTATTGTCTTCTTACCCGCTGTAAGGGCGCGAAGAGGCTTTAAGGAAGATTCAAAGGAACAATATAAATTCTATCTAAATCTAAGGGTATATAGCTCTTGCAGAGAACAAGACGTTGCGTAAAGAAGAGAAAGGAATTACGGGAGAGCCCTGTAATTAAATAGTTAGGGGTCTTGGTGGTCAATACGTGCGCACGTGCGCGCGCGGTCTTCGACGGACTTCGGTAATTCGATTGATCTGTTAGAACTTGGCAGAAGTTAATTAAGCTGGCAGAATTTAGCAGAATTTGGTTAAAGCGTTGGACTTTATCTGTTAAGTGTTTTACCGAGATATTCCTACTATAACTGGGCTAGTCCCGTTACAGTACCCTCCCCTTTGGCCGAAGGTCTAAAAACAATTCAATTTGGTTGAGAATTCATTTTTATCATGTTATATATTTTTTGCGTTAGGTGGCGGTGTAGAGTTTTACCGGTTTTAATTGTTAAATGGACTAATTAGGATTTTCTATACCCGGCATAGAAAATCGCTATTGGCTTGGTCTAGGGCGGTGAGCTGAACTAATATCTTTGTAGTAGGTCTTAGCAAGGCGAATCTGACCAATTAGACAACTTTAACCGCCGGTTGAAGTTCCTTAATATCTTGCGTGTCACGTAACCGTGTCACGAACGTTATAATGTTTTTTGAGTTCTTTTTAAGTTCGAGCTTCCTGCTGTCGTATTTTGTATATTTGTGTTAGGTAGCAGTTGTTTGCCTTTATATTGTGTCTATCCAGCCAGAGTAGGCCGCGAAGGATAGTCTTCGTGGAATTCTTTTACTAGGGAAGGCGCATTAATTTTAATTTGCTTATAGAGTTCCTAGGTTTATGTTTTATATCCTTCCCACTTAATAAAAAGTTCAAATCTTTTAGATTATGTTTTCCATTGTATATTATTAATTGAGTTAATAAAGTAAGAACTGTTACCGTTATTAATAATTATGGGAGGTGGCAGCGGCACTTCGCGGGTTATAGGTTCGTCTTTTAAGGGTTACAGTAAGCTTACGTAGAACGTTAGATGTATTTTTATCTTAGTTGGTAGTTTAAGCTTATAAGTATATGGGCTTAATTTCTTCTTAATTTAGTATAGGCCTGTAAATTTCTAATTAAGTTTCTTTAAGGGCCATTAAGTCTTTAGGTTTTATGTATTTAGGTAAACTATATTATCTTCCTTAAAGTCCTATGTAGGAGCTTGTCCTTTGTTTGCATGCTATTCCTATACTATTTAAGCGTACGTTAATTCACTTTGTAATAGTTCTATTAACTGCTTTATTTAATTAGCGAAGTTGTGCGCGTTAATTAACTAAATCCGTTTAATTGTGGGTCCTGTTGTGTTAATTTTGGGTTGTGGTTTAAATCTAAATTAGGGGTCTTATCTGTAGGTCGCGTAGAACGGCGTTACGCCTATTAATATATTTATTGTATTATTTGTAGTAAACTTAGCTAAAGGTAGCCACTTTTCCCAGTTATCTTATAGGTAGGAGTAGTATATTTATAGGTATTGTTCTATAATCGCGTTTGCAATTTCGGTTTAACCATCTATCTCCAGATAAAATGCAGTTAAGAGTTATGTTTAAATACTCAATTGTTTATATAGAGCTTGCTAGAAGTCTAAAACAAACTGGCTTCTATAGTTGGATATTATTGAGTTAGGAAGTCCGTGTAGCTTAAAGATGTGCTTAATAAAACATTCGGCTACTAATATTGCATTAATTAAGTCTATGGGGATTATATATCGCATTTTTATAAGATAGTTAACGACTACTATAATATTCGTGAACCTATTACTGTTAGGCAAGTCGACTATAAAGTTAATTAAGATGTTGCGCCATCTTTATATTGGAATTGGTAGCGGTTGAAGTACTCCTTGCTTTTTTATATAAGAGGTCTTTCTATGCACGTATATTCTGCATGCTTGAACGTATTTTTATATATAGTTGTGTATTGTAGGCTAGTAGTATACTTGTTAAACAATCTTATAAGTCTTTACACGGCTAGGATGCCCTGCTATAGGGGAGTTGTGTATAAATCCAAGTATCTTAAATTGTAAAGGTTTGGAATTCGGAACTACCATCTTCTGTTAATAGTACAATCGATCTTTTTAAATTTCGCATTTAGTGAGTGTAATATCTTTATGCTATTGTTTTCCCGTTTAAATTGCTTTTATTATATCTATTATCTATATATCGTTCTTGTATTTGTATTCTATTAGCTTATTAATTTCTATTTCCTATTTATTAACTTCTAATTTATTTCTGTTAAGTTCTATATCTAGGAATATAGGACGTAGTTTTTTGAAACATTTAGGGGGTAATAAGATCTATAATTAATTTATAATCCGTTTGTTTAAAGCATTTGCAGGTAGATCTTGTAATTATTATATTAATGTATTAGGCTTCTGATTAAGTTTGCCCAGTTAGTATATAATTTTAAAGTTAAATTGTAAGAGGTATTCGGCCCAATGAATTTAGCGCTGCGTTAGCTGCTTTATAGTTATAAAGTACTACAGGTTTTTGTAGTCTGTTAACACGTGTATTAAAAATAATAATCCTTTAAGTTTTAGGCGCCATTGTTTAAAGCATCTAATAATTATAAGTAATTCCTTATTGTATATCTTATAGTTCGATTTGGCAGGGGCGAGCTTTTGGAAGAGAAAGGCTACTGGGCATAGTTTACCGTTCTTATTATATTGCGATAACACTCCCCCTAGGGCATAATTAGATAAGTCTGTTTTAACAACATATTTAAGGTTAGGGTTAAAGTGGGCAAGAATTAGAGCGGTTATAAAACATTATTTTAAGTTATTAAAAGCTTGTTTGCATCTAGTAGTCTATTTAAATTTCACATTCTTCCTTGTTAGGTTTACTAACGGTTAGGCAATTTTTAAGAACTAATTAATAAATTAATAATAGAAATTTGCGAATTCTAGAAATCCTTAAATATCTTATATATTACTAGGGCTTTCCTAGTTTACAACCGCAGCGACCTTCTTAGGGTCCATTTTAATTCCGTTGCGGGATATAATTAGGCCTAGGTACGTGACTTTGGACGTATAGAACTTGCATTTCTTAATATTGCATTGTAAACCCGTATCTCGCAGGCATTTAAGGACCATTCGGACGTACTTTTAGTGTTTAGAAAGCGAAGACGAGTAGATTAAGATATTATTAATATATGCGGTAATAAATATATTAAGGAATTTATAAAGCGTATTATTAATATATTGCTAGAACGTACTAGGACCATTCTTTATACTAAATGGTATTACTAGGTATTTAAAGAGTCCCTATTATATATAGAAAGCTGTGTACTTCTTATCTCCTTTACGGATATGGATTTAGTTAAAGGCAGCGACTATATTAAGCTTTATAAAGTACCGTGCCTTTAATAAACGGTCAAGCGTTTTTTAAATTAGGGGAATAGGATATCGATTTTGAATTATAATTGCGTTTAGAGCTTAATAGTTAATATAGAATCTTAAGCCTCCTCCTAGCTTTTTAACAAATAGTACGGGTAAGGTAAATGGAAATTAACTAGGGCGAATAAATCCTTTTTCTAGATACTTATCGAGGTACTGTTATATTATAAGCAGTTCTTCTTATAATATACCGTATAGCGGACCAAACTTTGGTGTTATATTAGGTTTAAGTTCTATTTTAAAATCGTGTGTATCCTAATGCGGGGGTAGTTGGTCTGTGAATCTTCTCTTAAACTCGTTAATTAGATCGTGGTACTCTTTAGGCATAAGAGGTTAAGGGTTAATATATTACTTTAGTTCTAGTGCTTTCTTAATATCTTCTATAGTTACAGCAAAGATTTTGTGGTCTTGTTTTCGTGCTAACAAAACAAAAGGTGCGGCTTATATTATACGAATTTTAAGAGGTTTTGGTGTAACGTCTTTGTATTTTTTATTATAATTGGCAGTTATAGCCTTATCGTTTTGGTTTAGGGTCCGTGGTAGGGGTAGTTTATATTATATTAAATTTAAATAATCTTGTGCATGTTTATAGGGTAGGTGGTGTTTTAAGCAATAACTTCGGTAGTAGGTTATGCGGAACTTTAGTATTTCTTTAACCTAGCTAATTAAAGGGTTGTGTTGTTTTAGCTATCTATATCTAAGTATTATCTTATATTGCTTTAGGGGTGTTATAAATAGGGAAATGTATTTAAGGTATTTACCTATCCGTATTTTCACAAAAGCGTAGTGCGTTAATTCGCCATGTATTAAGGGTTTGCCGTTAAAGCCTTATAGGCCTTAGGGCTTATTAAGTTTCTTTAAATTTAGGTGTTAGGTTTTTGCGTAGTTTATATTAATAAAGCCTATGCTAGTGGCTCCGCTGTCTATAAGGATTTGTTCTTCCTTCTATTTTCTAAGTATTTAAATTTTGCCAAGTATATTAAGGGAGTTATGTTGTGTATTAGCGCTAGAAGAGCCTAGATACTTATACTCTTCCACTTCTTGTCCTAAGGCGCGACTTAGCCCTAGGACAATTCGTTTTCCAAGTTAACTAAAGGTAAGGTGCTTTGTGGTAATTAGGCATAATTTATGGAACGAGTATAAGTTAAGGAGCGAGTATAGCTTGAAAAACGAGTGCGATTTAAAGACCGGGAGGAACTACGGCGGACTTTTTTAAAAGGGTAAGTTTGGTAATTCCTTTGGATATGTCCTTTTCTACTACATCCGAAGTATTCTCTATTTGTAGCTTAAGTTCTTTGTTTATTGGTTCCTAAGGGTGCGTAGGATTAAGTGGCGTCGAGGTCTATAGGGTCGTGCGTAGGTTTTAGAGAAGGGTCGCGTTTTAGGGTATATATTGGTTTTATAAAGTCTTAAATACGAGGTGTGGTTGGCTTTAGGGAATAAGTCTGTTTGTTATATTAAAGGTCTTTATTAATTCGTTGACATATTATAGCAAATTTAGGTAGGTTCTTTGGTAGTTCCCTGCTTACTAACTATGCTTTAATTTTATCCGAAATAGCTTATTAAAGAGCAGTAACTTTAGCGGCTTTATTCTAATCTAGTTCGCTAACAAGGCCTAAAAATTCCAAAAAGAAGCTGGTAAATTCTTGGTTCCGTTATCATAGGTTTTTAAGTTTAGTAACAGCGGTGTGTTCGCGGCTGGTGTTATTATACGTTCGTTTTAATAGAGAGATAAAGGTTTTAAAATTAACGAAGGTGCTGTTATGGAAGAATGGGTCTATAGTTTGTGCAGCGTCTTTGTTTAAATAAGACATTCCATAGCTAATCTTGCTAGCTTTGGTAGGGTATCAGTTGTAGTTCGTTAAAAGTTTAAGACGGAGCTTAGTTATAAAGGGGCGTAGGTTATTTTAATTTCCATTAAATATTGGAGGGTTAGGAAGCTTTTCTAATTTCGTAGTAGGTACTAGGTTTGTTATAGGTATAGGTTAAGCTACCGTTACTAGTTTAGGGTTCGCATTTAACGGGCTAGGTTTGCATATAGTTATCTTAATCTTATTTGTAGGTGTTGCTATTAGGGTTTCCAACGCGAATACTTTGGCGTCGTAGAGTTCTTTGCGTATTGCTTTAATTAATTGCTAATGCTGGGCTTCTAGTATAGCTTGTTGCTGGGCCAAGGCATCCGTAAAGGATTGTTGTATTATAGTTATTTGTTCCCTAACTAGGGCCATAATGGTTAACATAGCGGATTTGAGTTCGTTTGCCATTTTGAGGATAGTAGTATTAACGCAACGTAATATAAGGGCGTGAAGAGGCTTTAAGGAAGATTTAAAGGAATAATATAAATTTTATCTAAATCTAAGGGTATATAGCTCTTGCAGAGAACAAGACGTTGCGTAAAGAAGAGAAAGGAATTACGGGAGAGCCCTGTAATTAAATAGTTAGGGGTCTTGGTGGTTGATACATACGTACGTGCGCGCGCGGTCTTCGACGGACTTCGGTAATTCGATTGATCTGTTAGAACTTGGCAGAAGTCGATTAAGCTGGCAGAATTTGGTAGAATTTGGTTAAAGCGTCGGACTTTATCTGTTAAGTGTTTTACTAAGACATTCCTACTGTAACTAGGCTAGTCCCGTTACACCTACTTAGCTAACGTCTATTACTAGCTACTAATTGGGTTCTTTAGAGTTCCTAGTGTTTATTATTTATAGCTAAGTTACCTTTACCCCTGCTATACCTCTACTGGCCGCTACCGATGCCTATAATTGTGTTGGAGCTAAGGGAATGTTTAGTTGCGCTTATAAGAACCAGATAGCCTTTTAAAGTTCGGCGTTTTACTTTTTAAGGCTTTACTGTTCTAATTTAATATCTACTAAGTTATTTCTAATACTCTTAATAATACTATTCTGGTTTATAATAATATTGCTCTACTATACTATAGTTTCTTTAAGGCTTTTAATAAGTTAACAAAATTTATTATAATTAATACCTCCTCCTTTATATTTGGGTAAGGTAGAGGCACTTACTATAGGGAATAGGGGCAGTATATGCTATATAGCTTATAGTCCGGTTTGTGGTACGGTTGTCTACTGTTCAAACTATGCTAATCTTTAGGATTGTGTCCTTAGCAACTACTGGGCCTCTTGCACCTTCGCGCTTGGTTTCTTTGTACGTCTTAGTGGAGCTGCTGGCGGTTCCAGAGGTGGTGTTGCTGATACGCGTTCAGGGGTCGAAGCAGCCATCGGGGCTCTGGGGCTTCGTTCGGTGGGCCGCAGGGGCCGCCTTGCAGCGGGAAGGGCTCACAGCTCGGCGTGGTCACGGAAAAGACTCGGCGTGGTTAGAAAGTTTAACGTGGTCAGAACTTGCAAACCAGCTTCGTGACCACGATTAGCTTGAGACCACGCTGAGCCTACGTATATGCAATGCACATGCAATTCAAATAAAATAGAAAATGCAAAGCCATTCATCCTCAAATCATAAATATCCTAGTTTATAGCAGTGCATATACCGCGCATATGCGCTAAACAATGGCTATATAAGGTAATGGTAGTTAGTTATTAAAACATGGCCTATATACACGCGTAGCATATCCATAATAACAGTCGCACTATAACTTCTTCTCCACAATATTACAGCGTATGCTATAAGTATATACAGTATAATATAGGCATAGGTCTTGTATATGCTGACAGAAAGAATAAGGCGAATTTCCATTACTAATTTAACTATTGTATACGCTGCGTATACGCTTACTATAAGCAATCTAATAATCGCAGACTTTGACAACCTATAGGTGGCCTCTACCGCTAACCCTTTTACCTTTGGCTATTACCATGGTAAGTATATATAGAGTATATACATACACCATACTTATAAAGCCTTATAGGTCCGATTCTAAATCCTAATCCCGGTTGGGTAACTTCTGGTTAGTTATAGGATTGCATATGCATAGTATATACTTACAATAACTATAGCGCGCGCTGCAGCAGCTCTCGCTAGAGGAAGATATAAGTGTATATAAAGCCGCATATCTGGTGTATATGCTAACTATATATAGCCCTGACCGTTTCGGTCTAAGATAATACGAGTATATACGGCTCTATGTACTGCGTAGGCATATGCTAAGCGTATACTAGACCTACCTAACGCCGCCTCCGTGCTTTCCTTAGTTAATACTATGGTGTATATTACTTATCCACACCCTATGCGTAGCATATGCTAAGCCAAAGTTTAGGTGTGATATTGCAGTTAATGGTACGCAGATATGCGGCCGTGTCTTTACTGCTTAGCTAAGTGTATATTTTGCATATACGCAGCGCCTGCGGCTCTACTAATATAGCTATAGTATCGCTAGCATATCCGCAATAAGTATAGCGGTGCTTGTATGTACTACTATGTTGTTATAGCAGCTCGGCATATACTTACTATATATAGTAACCAACCTAACTACTAATAATATATCAGTTGGAGAGCTGGTCGCAGGCGAGAAGTATGTGCTATATATATATAGCGTATATATAAGGCTAATGCATTATAGTTCCCTAAAGCTATTTATTCTCTTTAGTGGCTGGTAGGATACGAAATACCTATATAAGCCTGGGTATGTCTATGCCTATATATTATATATGCGTCGCTAATAGTGTCTATAGTTGTAGCCCCTTAGGTTCCAGGATCTCGGAGTATACAGATGCCTGTATATTCTTTGCATATATCCACCCTATACCGCGCATACGCTTAGCCTAAGCTAATTAAATATAGTGCCTAGGACTAGGGGTTTACCACCTAATTTAGTAGGCAATTCTATTGCAAGGTAAGAGCACTAGTGTTGCTTCTATATATACGCACTATACCCTAATATATATATCTATTTATCTATATACTTATTCCCCCTAAGTTTAATTTCAGACCTAAAGGCACTTATAG